>ERZ506969.10-NODE-10-length-239661-cov-31.3119_pt1 | contig 239661 bp, 215 predicted proteins | sample MGYA00512891_ERZ506969 | MGnify/ENA metagenome assembly ERZ506969
TAGCGGGTGGTTTTATGATTCGCGACTACGTCGCGAACCAGTCTAAAGACAATAATAAAAGCCTCCGCATAAGCGAAGGCTTTCACCAATAAGATTATATATTTGTAGCATCAGTAACGGTATCCATCGATAGTGGATTGTGAGGTTTACCAATTTCAAAAATAGAACTTAATAACACCTTTGTATATGGATGTTTAGCATCTGCTAGATGGAACGCATCTAGTTCTTCAACGATAGCCCCTTTATACATGACTACAACCTTATGGCACATAGTACGAATGAAAGCAATATCATGAGCGATGAACAAATATGTTAAATTCCGTTTCTTTTGCAATCTAGCGAGTAGATAGGCAATAGAGTCTTGCACAGATACATCAAGGGCACTCGTTGCCTCATCGAATACGAGGATTTCAGGTTCCAAAACGATAGCTCGTGCAATAGCTACACGTTGACGTTGACCACCAGACATCTCATGAGGAAATCGATGCATGAACTCGCGCGGTAAATCTACCATTTCAAGATAATCACCAGCGATTTGTTCTTCTTTTCCCTTTTCAAGAAGCCCAAAATTATATAGTGGTTCAAGGATAATATCCTTAACCTTCATGCGTGGGTTAAATGCAGCAGATGGATCTTGGAATACCATTTGAATTTTTTTACGGTATTCCTTTGTTTGTTCTGCATTCATATGTTGAATTTCAACACCATCGACATAGATTTCACCTTCTGTAATAGGCAACATTTTCATAATCATACGAACCAATGTTGTTTTACCGGAACCAGATTCACCTACAATACCAAGAGACTCGCCTTTTTCAAGAGTAATATTGATATTTTTACAGGCCTCAAGTTCGCCACCAGTAGGAAGTGGAAATCGTTTATATACATTTTTAATTTCTACTGCGTAGTTAGTCAATGTAACGACCTCCTCCCAATGTTGGCACCGCATCTTTTAGTTGTTTTGTGTATTCATTAGATGGGTTTTCTAAGATTTCTTGTGGCGTACCTGCATCTACAACACAGCCCTTTTTCATAACGATGATGTAATCGGACATATACGCCGCCACACCAAGGTTATGGGTTACCATAACGATAGCGGAATTATGCACTTTAGATAATTCCATCATTTGCATAACAACTTGAGATTGTGTTGTCACGTCTAGAGCAGATGTTGGTTCATCACCGATGAGTAATGCTGGGTCTAATGCTAATGCCATGGCAATACCAACACGTTGGCGTTGACCGCCAGATAGCTCATGTGGATAGCGGCGAAGGATATCTGCGCAATTAGGTAACGCAACAGACTCTAATAACTCAATAGCACGACGATCACATTCGTCATTGGGGATTTCAATGTGAGCTTTGAATAGTTCTCTAAATTGTTTACCAATGCGTACAATTGGATCTAGTGCACTACCACTATCTTGGAAAATCATGGCCATATCTTTGCCACGAATAGAACGCCATTCATCTTTAGAAAGGTTACGCAAGTCCTGACCATTAAATAATAGTTTTCCTTCTGTCACCTCACCACCGACTGGTAATAACCCCATAAGGGCACGGATCACGGTAGTTTTACCGGATCCGGATTCCCCTACGATAGTCAATACCTTGCCGCGTTCCAAGGTAAAATTCACATCCATAACAGCAGGCACGCCTTGATACGCGATACTAAGGTTTTCTACTGTGAGTACGTTTTCTGCCATTATAGCTCCTTATTATTTAGAAATTTTGTTAGTAATCCAGTAGTAGTCACTTGGGTACATGACAGCACCTTTCAAGTAAGAACCAGTAACGATATTAGTTTTAGGGTAACCTAAGAACAATGCAGCGCCATCATTCATCAATAATTGTTGAATTTGAATTGCATAGTCACGACGTTTTGCAGGATCAAATTCAGTTTCAGCAGCATCTAACAATTGGTCAACTTGTGGATTGGAGTAACCAGAACCATTTTGTGGGTTGGAACCATCGATATTAGTATGCCAATAGTTAGACAAGAACCAGATTGGGTCACCTGTATTAGCTGTTACGATATTGGAGATAAGCATATCATAGTCGCCTTCTTGACCCATTTTATCAATCAAGTTATAGTCAACTGTTTTGATTTTCATGTCGATACCCACTTTTTTAAGGTCTGCTTGAACAGCTTCTGCATAAAGTGGTAATTCTGCACGAGAGTTATATACTACGAAGTCAAATGTTAATGGTTTGCCATCTTTATCAAGGATGCCATCGCCATCTGTATCTTTCCAACCATCTTCAGCTAATAATTGTTTAGCACGATCTGGGCTATATGCATTAGGATCTTTCAAATCTTTGAAACCATAGTCCATAGATGGTGGAATTGGAGCAGAACCAGGAATGAATGTACCTTTTAACAATACATCGGCATAGTTTTTACGGTCTGTGGCGGAAATAACAGCTGCACGTACTTTGTCATCACCAAGAACACCTTTTTGGTTAATACGAGCCAATACTACGCGAAGAGATGCGATTTCATCAACCTTGAACTTATCGTTATTTTGGAATAAACCAATTTCACCAGCACCGATGTTAACAGCCATATCTACGTCGCCAGATTGTAAGCTCATAGCGCGAGTATTAGGGTCATCGATGGAAGGAATTTCTACAGTTTTAAATGGTACTGTACCATCCCAATAGTTTTCGTTAGCAGCCATCTCAGCACGTTCTTTTGTGAAAGATTTAACTACGTATGGACCTGTACCAATAGGACCTTCCTTCGCAAAGTTACGGCCATCTTTTTCAGATTGTACATCAACGATTAGGAATAACGGATCCGCTAAAAGGCCAGGCATATTAGGATATTCTTTTGTTGTATGAATAACTAATTGTTGACCATTAGCTTCCATAGAGTCATATTCGAAGAATGTTTTTGCACGATTGGATTTTTCAAAAGCCCGTTCGATAGATGCTTTAACTGCTGCAGCATCAACTTTTTTACCATTAGAGAATTTCACCTTATCATTGATTGTGAAAGTCCACGTTTTATGGTCTGGGGATACTTCCCATTTAGATGCAATCCATGGTTGAGGTTTCATTTGTTCGTCAAACTTAGCCAATGTTTCGCCTACACCATAGCGCATAACAACCCATGCGAAGAAGTTTTCTGTAGGTTCTAATGTGGATGCGAAGTTAGTTACACCAACTTTTAAAACATCCTTATTAGCAGCACCATTATTATCAGAGCCGCAACCAGCGATGAAGGACCCCATCATTACAATGCTAAGACCTGCTAAAAGAGCCTTTTTCCAAGATTTTTTCATTTAAAATCTCCTTGTTAACACAATATACAAAGCTTATATATCATTATTACGCCGCAAAGGCCTAATAAAGATTCCAAATACTAAGATTAACCTTGGTTCTTAGGATCCACTACATCACGTAAAGAATCAGACCAAAGATTGAAAATAGATACTACGATTAAAATAGACAAACCAGGGAACGCCATGAGCCATGGACTCGTTTGCAAGTATTGACGACCTTCATTAAGCATAAGACCCCATTCAGGTGTTGGTGGTTGCGCACCAAAACCAAGGAATGATAAACCGGCAACTTCGATCATAATAGCCCCAATATCAAGAGCACCTGTGGTTACAACGAGAGGCAAAATATTAGGAATAATATGACGACGTAAAATCGTCCATGTAGAGGCCCCCATCATAACGGCAGCCGTTACATATTCTTCACCGCGTACTTTCAACGTCATAGAACGAACAAGTCGCGCATATTTAGCCCACCCTACAACCGATAATGCTAAGATGGTATTTACAATACTACCACCTAAGATACCGGCGATGGCAATGGCGAGCACTACCCCTGGGAAAGATAACATGATATCCGCCAAGCGCATAAGAACCATTTCAACCTTGCCACCAAAGTAACCTGCTACGGCACCGATGACTGTACCAATGCTCACCATAATCACTACGATGGATACACCCATGAACAAGGATAATTGAGTACCATAAATGATACGAGACAATACGTCACGGCCCAATTTGTCGGTACCAAACCAATGTTGAGCACTAGGTGCTTGTAATGCTTTGGACATATCCGATGTGAAAGCATCGCCCGGAGCAAGCCATGGTGCAAAGATAGCAATGAATACAATGACGAGCATCAATGCAGTATAGAAAGAGAACAATTTATGTTTCTGAATAAATTCTTTCATTATGCTCTCTCCCTTTTCAATCTAGGGTCCAATAGAACATAGGATGCATCAACTAAAGCATTGATACACATGTATGCAATAGCAACCCATAACACAAAACCTTCAATCAATGGATAGTCACGCATAGTGATGGCGTAAATGGCCATATTCCCGAGGCCAGGCCAGGAGAATACCATTTCAACTACCGCTACACCACCTAATAACCAACCAATAAGAACACCTAAAATAGTGATCAATGGCAATACGGCATTAGGCAAAATGTGACCGAATAAAATCTTCATTTCGCTCACGCCACGGGCACGGGCACCGATAACGTAATCCTTTTGCATCTCTTCAAGGATAACGAGTCGAACTTGACGCATGTATTTAGATCCAACGACAACGGCCAATGTAACGGCTGGTAAAATAACGCCTGTCGCTGTTACACGAGATGAAGCGATTGGAACCAAGCCGAGCTTTAAGCCAAAAATGTAAATTAATACAAGGCCTAACCAGAATGACGGCATAGATACGCCTATAAAAGAAAGGCTTCTCAGTACATAGTCTATCCATTTATTCCGATTATACGCACTCAGTATACCTGCCGGTAATGCATAGATAATCGTAAATACCAATGCGGTTCCTGACAATGCAAGCGTACCAGGTAATGCTTCTAACATGCGATCTACTACAGGTTTTTTAGCAGAGTAACTCATTCCTAAGTCACCTTGTGCTGCATTGACTACCCAGTTTGCATACTGTACGATAAACGGCTTATCCAAGCCTAATTGTGCTCGAGTTTCATCAATCATTTCTTGAGATACGATAGTATCCGCCGTTTCCAGTAGCATCGTAACTGGGTCCCCTGGAGCTAAATAGGTGAGACAAAATGTCAAAAATGTGATGCCAAACAAGGTAACAATAAATTGTCCTAATTGCTTGGCAAAGCGTTTGCCCATAGGCACCTCCTATACCCTTTTTAAATAAAAACACATAATAGTGAATAAACATAGAAAGTAAACATGTAATATGATGCTGTGTAATAAGATCTATGAAATAACCATAAAAAAAGATTAGCCTGCCTGACTAACCTAAATTAAAACACCGTGTTCTAGCACAATGTTCCTCAAGATTGAGCAGGCTTTCTGACTTTTGATTCATCACAATATTTCAGCCTTCCCAGTTTCCCAGTGACCCTAATACGAAATATTGCTCCTCATAACAGCTATTTTCATAGTATAGGATTTACACCCATTTTCCTCTTTTACGCTCGGTAAAACCGACACTCAGTTTATTCACTTTTATTAATTATAAATATACTATATTTATAATTCTCCAGCAATACATATACCCCTTAGTGTATGTTTATCAATCAATCATATTTATTCATAAAAACAATATCCATTATCATTTACATGCATTACTTCGTATATTGTGCCCCATTTCTTGAAATAATTGCTTTATTTACTTTTCTTTTCTGTATATAAACGTATATATTTACATTTGTACTTTGATTTAATTTACATATAAAACATTTTGCTATGCATATAACCAAAAGAGGCTATCACCGAAGTGACAGCCTCTATAAGACGAGAGAGTATTCAATTAATCGATACTTTGTTGGAATCGTTGTGCACGATACGCTAACCAACCTTTGCGTATCATATAAATGCAAATGCCAATAGTTACTGCAACAGCGCTACCGAGCATGGCATCGACACCGCACGCATATACTGCGTATGAACAGTATAAAACACCTGCAACAGCAACGAAATAGAAACGATCAATACGACGTTTTTCCAATCCAGACATGTGCATCATAGTTGGTACTGCAAGAATGCAGAGAATATAAGGCACTACATTAGTTACAACCGCAAGGTTTACCAATGTCTCGAATTGATCGCGTAAAGAATCATTAGCTGTGAACAATGTAAGAATTGTTTCAATCGCTAATAAGATAAATACGCCACGCACAGGTGCATCCTTGCTGTTTACACGAGCAAATACCTTAGGGAAATAACCTGCCTCTGCTGCATTCTTGAATACGCGAGACAATGTAAATTGCCAGCAAAGTAAAGCACCACAGCAAGAGATAATCATGAGCGCCATGATAACATTTGCAATTGTGTCATTAAACATGTATGCAAATGTGAGACCAAATGGTGCATTGGAATTAAGTAATTCTGTGTTAGGCACGATACCGGCCATAACATTCGTGGACAAGATGTAAATCACCGCCACTGCTAATGTACCTGCAAATGTTGCAATTGGCACGTTTTTCTTTGGATTTTCTACAGCATCTGCATTTGCTGCTGCAGATTCAAACCCTAGGAATCCCCACAATGTTAAAGCAATAGATTCTTTAATTGCTTCAAAGAACGGCAAGTCGTTTGGATTCCATGCCGCCAAGTACGTATCTGGGCTAAACCAGAACCAACCAATTGTACCAATTAGTAATACTGGCACAATACAGCCCCAAATAGTAATATTGCTGAGCTGACCTGTAAAGCGGTTTCCTCTAAAGTTCAAAATCGCTGCAAACCATAACAAGACAATCGTTACTTGACTTGTTTGCGTTGCATTTAGATCAACACCAAAGAATTCTGAGCCATAGCCAACTGCGGAAACTGCAATCGCTATATTAGCAATGATGAGAGATATGCTGTAAGCATAGCTCGCCATAAAATGTCCAGTCTTACCGAAGCGGTGTTCTGCATAACCGCCCATGCCTCCTTTAATTTGAGAGAACATACCCGCTTGAGCAAAAATATACGCTAGTAAAAGCGCACCCACAGCCGTCACGAGCCAAGATAACACTGAAATAGTACCAACTTGAGCCAAATTGGTTGGTAACATAATGATTCCAGCTCCTAGCATATTGGCTGCTACCATTGTGGTTAGCTGGAATACAGACATTTTTTTAGCGGTGGTTTTCATGTATCAATCCCCTTTCGTAAGGTGAATTTTTTCTCGTCCATAATTCACGTAACTATATTCAAACCGCTAAGTACATTCAGTTCCTGCTGTAATGGGCGGGAATGTGAAGGTACCGTTTTTATTTGTTTTTCGAATTAATAATAACACCATAGGGGGTAAATTAAAAGTATTTTATTAGTGGACAAAGCATATTACACGAATTGAATAAAAATATAGTAATTATATATTATTTTTGATTAGAAACGGTATGATGAATGTAAGAGTATCATTTTCTTTTAGTTTAATCAATTAAATGTGCGGAAAATCACTATCTATTCAGATTATAGTATTGTTCCACAAGACCATTATCCGCTACAAGTCCACCCAATATAGACAAAAATTGGCCCCACCTAAAGGTGGAGCCAATTTTATAAACTAAGAAAGCATCTATGATTCTAATAAAAAGGAATTACTCTTGTACAGAGTTTACGATAGATTTCCAGCTATCGATTTGTGCTTCTTCGTTAGCAATGATTTGCTTCCCATTATTACGTTGTCTTTCCACACATTCTGGAGCCGTACCAGAATAGTTGTTACGACCTGCTACACAAGCTTCAATGGAAATAGCATCTAGAATATCCGCATCAAAATATGGAGAAATTGCTTTGAAATCCTCAACGGATAAGTCAAGCAATACACAACCTTTTTCGATACAATGATGTACAGCATTGCCTACAATTTCGTGCGCTTCACGGAATGGAACGCCTTTTTTCGCAAGGTAATCGGCCATATCTGTGGCATTTGAGAAATCGTCATCGAGGACAGCTTTCATATGAGCCCCATTGACCTTCATACCGCGAATCATCGCCGCATTGATGGACAATGCAAAGTGTACTGTATCGATAGCATCAAAAATGCCCTCTTTATCCTCTTGCATATCTTTATTATATGTAAGTGGCAAGCCTTTTAATGTAGCTAATAAACCTAACAAGTGTCCATAGGTACGACCTGTTTTACCACGAACGAGTTCACATACGTCAGGATTTTTCTTTTGTGGCATAATGCTAGATCCTGTACAATGCGCATCATCAAGTTCAATAAAATTGAATTCATTAGAGGACCACAAAATGAGTTCTTCGCTAAGACGACTCAAATGCATCATCACAAGAGATGCAAAGGACAAGAATTCAACTACATAGTCGCGGTCAGATACGGCATCCATACTATTTTCGTAAATACGAGAGAAGCCGAGTAGCTTTTGCGTATAGGTTTGATCAATACCGTATGTAGAACCAGCTAAGGCCCCTGCACCAAGTGGCATGATATCTGCGTGTTTGAAGACCATCAACAAACGGTCAAAGTCGCGTTCTAGCATAGAGAAGTATGCCATCATATGATGACCGAACAATACAGGTTGTGCCCGTTGTAAATGCGTATAGCCAGGCATGATAACATCGCTGTATTTTTCAGCCGTTTCAATGAGTGCCTTTTGCATATCGACAATGAGCTCGCCCATTTCTACTACGGCTTTACGCACGTACATGTGTAAATCAACTGCGCATTGGTCATTACGGCTACGGCCTGTATGTAAGCGACCACCTGCTTCACCAATATCATCTGTTAGGCGTTTTTCAATATTCATATGAATATCTTCAAGAGCCACGGAGAATGGGAACTCACCCTTATCAATTTGGCCTTTTATCTTTGTTAAGCCCTCAACAATAGCGTCCCGATCTGCGTCGGAGATAATATTTTGTTTTGCCAGCATTGTAGCATGTGCTTTACTGCCTGCAATATCTTCGGCGTACATCCGCGCATCAAAAGCGATAGAGGATGTAAAATCCTCTACCGCTTTATCTGTGCCTTTTGTGAAACGCCCGCCCCACAATTTAGCCATTATTTACCTGCCTTTTCTTTCATTAATGCATTAATTTTAAGAGGTAAACCGAACAAGTTGATGAAACCAGCCGCATCAGCTTGGTTGTATACATCATCTTCTTCGAATGTTACGAAATCTTCGCTGTACAAGGAGTATGGAGAAGTTGCACCAGCAGAAATAATGTTGCCTTTGTACAATTTAAGTTTTACTTCACCAGTTACAGTTTTTTGAGTTTCATCAACGAATGCTTGCAAAGCGTTCATCAATGGTGCGAACCACATGCCATCGTATACAAGTTCAGCGTATTTGTTAGCAATAAGTTCTTTGTAGTGGTATGTAGCTCTGTCAAGGCAAAGGTATTCAAGTTCTCTGTGAGCATACATGATGATGGATCCACCTGGGTTTTCATAAACGCCACGGGATTTCATGCCTACTAATCTATTTTCAACGATATCTACAACGCCTACGCCATAGTGTGCACCGATTTCGTTGAGTTTTTCTAACAATTGTAATGGAGTACCTTCTTGGCCATCTACTGCTACAGGTACGCCATCTTTGAAGGATACAGTTACATAACCAGCTTCATCTGGAGCTTGTTCAGGCGTATGTGTTACCAAGTACACATCATCTTTAGGCGCATTTGCTGGATTTTCAAGATCGCCGCCTTCATGGGACAAATGCCATACGTTTTGGTCCATGGAATATGGATGGGATTTCGTAGCTACAACTGGAATATCATGTTTAGCTGCATATTCCATGCAGTCTGTTCTGGATTTCAAATCCCATTCTCTCCAAGGAGCGATGATTTTCATATTAGGAGCCAATGCTTTGATAGCAAGTTCAAAACGAACTTGGTCATTACCTTTACCAGTCGCACCGTGAGCGATAGCATCAGCGCCTTCTTTTTTAGCAATATCTACAAGGATTTTACCGATTAAAGGTCTAGCGAAGGATGTACCTAATAAATACTTGCCTTCATAAACTGCACCAGCTTTTACTGTTGGCCATACATAATCTTTTACGAAGTCTTCTTTAGCATCAACGATGTACGCTTTAGATGCGCCGGATTTGATTGCTTTTTTCTCAACTGCATCATAATCCTCAGGTTGGCCCAAGTCTACGCACACTGCGATAACTTCAGCGCCATAATTTTCTTTTAACCAAGGAATGATAACAGATGTGTCTAAACCGCCAGAATATGCGAGTACTACTTTATTTGCTTTACCCATGATAACACCTCATAAACTAAATTATACTAGGTATGATTCATACCATTTATTATTATACTACGAATTCATTATGAATTCTTCATGTCTTATCGACTACAGGTGTTAGTATATCACTGCATATTTATAAATGCAAGCAGAAATTTTATTCATTTATATAATATATTTCGTTTACGAATATTATCTCTTATTCTATACCAAGTTCTTGCTTATATGCATAGTCCGCCTCTGCTTGAGATATCATACCTTGATCTACCATTTGAGCGAGAACTAATTTTTGCCGAGCTTTAGCACCTTTATAATTTTCATAAGGATCCAAATAGGTTGGTGCATTGGGCAATGCCGCTAACATTGCACATTGACCTAAGGTCAATCGACTAGGGCTAGTACCAAAATACCCCTCGGCAGCCTCTTTTATACCATAATAATTATGTCCATAATAGACCGTATTCAAATACATGGTTAAAATTTCATCTTTACTATAGTAATGCTCCATCTCTACCGCTAGAATAGCTTCCTCCGCTTTACGGGACATCGTCCGTTTAGACGATAGAAATAGATTTTTTACCAATTGTTGTGTGATAGTACTACCACCCTCAACAGTTTCACCAGCAACGCTGTTAACATAAAAAGCGCGTGTTACACCGAGCACATCAATAGCACCATGCTTGTAATAGCGTTTATCTTCAATGGCCACAAGAGCACGTTTCGCATTGTCTGGAATGTTTTCAGATTTCACCCATTTATCCCTTGGCACACGTTGATGAAGCGCGGCTTCAACCTTTTCTCGGAAGGTAAAAATACGATGCATGCGTTCCCACCGACTTAATGTATCTTCATTTTCTTCAATTGTCTGTTCTACAGTTGTATGAGCCTTACTAACACGATTTGTTCCTTGATAGCTTTGATATGTATCATACACATATATAGCCCCTAGCACTATGCAAATGATAAGAACTAATCGGCGCACCATTTGAAATATAAACATAGATTCACCTATATCTACCTTACAGCAGACTTCTAAGTATACAAACTTTCACAAATAACATCTCTATAATACAACTATCATATATTGATTGTATTGTATCATAAGTTATCTATTTTTAGCATACTTGTATGTATTGTATTTGTTAACCATATTGTCGTATAATAGATAAGATGATGAAGCATGCCCAAATTGGAGGAGTATTATGAAACAGTGTATGGATTCAGACAATCTACATCGTCGATTGCGTAAAATTTTAGGTCAAGTGCAAGCTATTGATCGAATGATTGAAGAAGACATTCCTTGTGAAGATGTACTAGCCCAAATCAATGCAGCCAAGTCCGCGTTGCATAAGGTTGGCCAAGTGGTCCTCGAAGGACATATCAACCATTGTGTACGCGATGGTATACAACATGGTGATGTAGATAAAACAATTAATGACTTTACAGTTGCTGTAGAGCGCTTTGCCAATATGGGAAAATAAAAAGAGGCAATATCCTAATGATCAGGGTATTGCCTCTTTTGCGTATTAGTCGTGATTCGTTGTTAAGAACTCGCTAAGTGCTGCTAATGCATCATCTTCATCAGTACCATCAGCAGTTAATACTACGGATGTGCCTTTTGTTGCACCCAATGTTAATACAGTCAAAATGGATTTAGCATCTGCAGTTTTACCATTTGCTGCGATTGTCAATTTGGACACAAATTTTGCAGCCAATTGTGTAAATGCAGTCGCTGGACGAGCATGTAAACCAGATTCGTTTGTGATTTCTACTGTTACTTCTTTCATGAGTTACCTCTTTCTACGGAGCGCACAAAAACGCCTAATATCTTTGCTATTAATATAGGTATTGTATCAGTTTACCCCTATCAAATTCAAGTTTGTTTTTATGAAAGCTATGGTCTATGCCAAACCTTTTTCAGCGAGTAATGATTTTGCATAGGCTGTGATTTCTTCAGCTGTATCCATAGTCAATGCTTTTTGAGCAAATGCTTCACATTCTGCTTTTGTAACAGAGCGTAAAATATTTTTAATCAATGGAATGGATGATGCAGTCATAGAGAATTCATCAAGTCCTAAGCCCAATAAAATCATAGTTGCAACTGGATCACCCGCTAACTCACCACACATACCTGTAAATTTACCTTGTTCGTGACTCGCATCAATTACGTGTTTGATGAGACGCAATACAGCTGGATGCAATGGTTGATATAAATTGCCGATGGCCTCATTCATACGATCAACCGCCAACGTGTATTGGCAAAGGTCATTGGTACCGATACTAAAGAAATCTACATATTTAGCCAAAATTGGAGAAATAACGGCTGCCGCTGGCACCTCAATCATAATACCTACTTTGATATCTTTATTGAAAGCTACCCCTTCAGTAATCAATTCTTCCTTGCATTCATCGAGCATAGCATTTGCCGCTTTAACCTCTTCTACAGATGCAATCATAGGATACATAATATGAATATCCCCAAACGCACTAGCCCGAAGGAGTGCACGTAATTGGACCTTAAAAATATCCGGACGGTTCAAGGAAATACGAATGGCACGATACCCGAGGAATGGATTCATTTCTTCAGGTAAGTCTAGACATTTTAATTCCTTATCACCGCCGATATCCATGGTGCGGATAATGACAGGTTGGCCCTTCATACTTTCTGCTACTTGTTTATATTGTTCAAACTGTACATCTTCTGTAGGCAGTTCATCGTTTTCCATGTAAAGGAATTCGGTGCGATATAGGCCAATACCTTGAGCGCCCATGGTCAACGCATGGTCCGCATCTTTGGATTTACCAATATTACCGAATAAATCAACATGATGTCCGTCCTTTGTAACGGCTTCTAAATTGGCAGAGTCCTTCAAGCGTTTCAATTCGTCTTGGAAATCTGCAGCTTCTTTTGTATAACGTTCCCACTCTTCATCGGATGGTTCCGTAATCACTTCACCATCAGTGCCAAGTACAACAGCACGCACATCGTCAGTAAAGCTTTCAATATCACCAACGCCCATAACGGCAGGAATTTCTAAGGTACGCGCCATGATAGCCGCATGAGATGTCGGACCACCAGCAGCTGTTACAATACCTTTTACAACATTTTTATCTAGTGAAGCCGTATCAGATGGAGCCAAATCGTGAGCCACGATGATAACCTCACCGGAAATATGAGATAAACCACGAGGGTTCATGCCAAGCATGTTACGCATCAAACGATCACCGATATCTTTAATATCCGCACCACGTTCACGCATATATGGATCATCCATGCCGATGAAAATAGCCGCAAAGGTTTCTATCGTTTGCGCCGTAGCAGCTACGACGTTCATTTTTGAATTTTCTACAAGGGACTTGATACCATCAGACAAGGATGGGTCTTGTGCGATTTGCATATGAGCTTCAAAAATAGCAGCCTCATCTGCCCCCATATCAACCAATGCTTTTTGACGAATCGTATCTAATTGTTTAAGAGTTGCAGCCATAGCGCTAGCAAATTTGCCAATTTCAGCCTCTACTTGGTCATCAGTCACCTCATAATCAGGTATCACGATTTCTTCTTGTATATATTTGTACACATTGCCAACAGCAACGCCTCGAGATCCAGAAATCCCTTGAATTCGCATGTGTGTTCCTCTTTCTATATCCGATAAACTACATTACATTATATTTTAACATTTTTACATTGAACAATAAAGAGAGACCCTATTCTGTGATATAATGTTATATTATATATAGTTAACCGTAGACTTTCACGAGTATCATAGTGAAAGTCTACTCTATTGTAAGGAATAGTCGCATTTATCTAGTGTGACATCGAATAGGAGTATGTATGAAATTAACAAAAATGCATGGCCTCGGCAACGATTTTATCCTCTTTTCTGACTCACAAGGGGCCAATAAAGATTATACAGATCTCGCCATCCGCCTCTGCGACCGTCGTACAGGTATTGGCGCCGATGGTCTTGTAATCGTTGTATCATCTAATACCTGCGATGTACGCATGCGCATCATCAACTCAGACGGCAGCGAAGCAGAAATGTGTGGTAATGGCATTCGTTGCTTTGCTAAATATGCCTATGAACACGGTGAAATTACAAAAGATACTTTCACCATCGAAACATTAGCAGGCGTTATGAAACCAACGTTAACCATTGAAAATGGCATTGTTACACAAGTGACAGTAGACATGGGCAAACCTTTCTTTAACAGCAAAGACATTCCCATGAATGTAACCATGGATAAGGTCATCGATGTGGACCTCGATGTAAATGGCGAAACAGTAACAGTAAGTTCCGTCCTTCTCGGTGTACCTCACACAGAAGTTTTTGTGGAAGACATCACAAAAGCACCGGTTACAACACAAGGTCCAATTCTTGAAAAACACGATGCATTCCCATCCAATACAAACGTGAACTATGTCGAGGTCGTAAACGACCACCATATTAAGGTCCGCACTTGGGAACGCGGTGCTGGCGCCACGCTTGCTTGTGGTACAGGTTCCTGCGCATCTGCTGTTATGTCCTATAAAAAAGGTCTTACAGGACGCGAGGTCGATGTAGAATTATATCTTGGCACATTACACATCAGTTATTTGGAGGATGGCACGGTTCTTATGACGGGCCCTGCTGAGGAAGTATTCGAAACAGAACTTCCTATCGAATAATATGAAGTGGTTACAATTACTATTACAGGCATACCTAAAATATAAACAAGGGCGCACCATGATGCCAAATAATATGGGACTATTGATATCATTAATCGTTTCTATCATCATTATTCTCGCATCTGTCATGTTTAGTGTCCCCATCGGCTACGCATTAATCCTCGTATGGTTGTGCTTCGCTTACGCTCTATATCGACAAGGATATAATCCAAAAGACTTACTCCGCATGTCCTGGACCAGTGCCAAAACCTCAATCGTGGTTATGCAAATCTTTTTGCTGATCGGCTGGCTCATAGCCATGTGGCAAGCATCAGGGATTATTCCCATGATTATTGCGTCTGGTATTGAATTGATTAATCCAAATCTTTTCATAATCTGCGCATTTTTAATTACATCCTGCGTGAGTATGTTACTTGGTACATCGCTAGGAACAGTGGGCACCATCGGTATTGTACTAATTACAATTGCCAAAGCTGGTAATCTGCCTATTGATATTGTAGCAGGTGCCATTATGGCAGGCGCCTATTTAGGAGACAGAAACTCACCTCTATCCTCTAGCGCCTCTCTCGTAGCTGCTCTAACGCACACCAAAGTAAATAGCAATATACCAATCATGTTGAAAGATAGCTTACCTGCTCTCATCATCAGCTGTATATTGTATCTACTCTTATCCCTATGGTTTCCACTAGACTACACTAACAGTTATCTACCGGATACGATTCATTTCGTGTTTAATATCCATTGGACATTATGGATACCAGTTCTTATCATTATTGGTTTGTTACCAACAAAGCTATCTATACGTTGGCCTATTGGTATTAGTGCACTGGCGGCAACCATCCTCGCAGTTATCCATCAAAATTATACAGTAATGGATATGTTACAATTTACCGTATTGGGGTTCCATCTGCCGGATTATAATCCGCTATCGGATATTATCCACGGCGGAGGCCTACAAATGATGTGGATACCAACCCTATCTATATTCATGGCTTGTTCCATTTCCGGCATGCTTGAAGGCGTTGGTTTTTGGAATGATATTCGCAGCCTTTTACAACACGTATCAGGTCGCGCCAAACTCTTTGCGTCGAATGTACTAATTGCATTTATTACAGGTGCTCTAGGTTGTAGTCAAGCAATTGCAGTAATCATGACGCATTCAATTATGCGTACCACCTATGCAAAGGAACGCATTCATGATGAAGATGTCATGCTAGACTTTGAAAACAGCGGCATCCTTATTGCAGCCTTACAACCATGGAATATCGCGGCACTCGTACCTGTCATTATGATGGATGTCTCGCCTGCCGGTTACGTACCCTTTGCGTTCTTCTTATACTTAGTACCACTTATCTACTGGTATCGCTTACGACGCAAGGAACAACAAGTCCATTAATACATTCTATTTATACGAAATATAGAGGAAAACTTATGATTTATACGATTACTTTCAATCCTGCATTGGATTATATCGTTCGCTTAGACCACTTAACCACAGGTACAATCAATCGCACTGAACAAGAATATGTGCTGGGCGGTGGCAAGGGTATCAATGTATCCATCGTCCTCAATAACCTAGGCATGGATACAACGGCACTCGGTTTTATCGCTGGCTTTACAGGTGATGAAATTGTGCGTCAGCTCAATGAATTTGGCGTTCGTGAAAGCTTTATCCGTCTTAGAGAGGGTTTAACCCGCATCAATGTTAAAGTAAAAGCATCCGATGAAGAAACGGAAATCAATGGTCGTGGTCCTATCATAGCCGATGAGGAACTACAGGCCTTATACGCCCAACTTGATGCATTAACAGAGCAAGATACATTAATCTTAGCAGGCAGCATTCCGTCTAGCCTCCCAAGTGATATGTACGAAATCATTATGAAGCGCTTAGCTAATAAACATATTCGTATCGTCGTAGACGCAACTAAGGATCTATTAACTCGTGTATTGCCATACAAACCATTTTTAATCAAACCAAACAATCACGAATTAAGCGAAATCTTCGGACGTACATTGTCTACAAAAGATGATTTAGTCACTGCAGCTAAAAAATTACAGTCCCAAGGTGCACAACATGTGCTCATCTCCATGGCTGGAGATGGTGCTATCTTGGTATCCGCTGATGGTACAGTCTATACAAGTCCTGCACCTAAAGGAACGCTTATTAACTCCGTTGGTGCCGGCGATTCTATGGTAGCTGGTTTCATGACTGGATACCTCAACACCCAAGATTTACAACAAGCCCTCTATTGGGGCATCGCTACAGGCTCTGCTTCAGCCTTTTCGGAGAATCTAGCCACCAAGGACGAGGTCATCGCCTTGCTTAACACCATTCGTTAATTTTATTATTCATTATATATGTACAGTAAGGAGTACACACATGAAGATTACTGATTTATTAAAGCCCCAATCAATCCTGCTGAATGCATCACCAACTAACAAAGCGGATGCCATTTACACTCTAGGTGATTTAATGGATAAAGGCGGCAACCTATCTGACAAGGCAGAATACTTAGAAGCTGTATTCGCTCGTGAAGAATCCGGTTCTACTGGCCTTGGCGACGGTATCGCCACACCACATGCTAAATCAGCAGGTGTAAAGGAAGCTGGCCTTGCTGCTATGGTCGTTCCTAATGGTGTTGATTTCGAGGCCCTCGATGGACAACCATCTCGCCTATTCTTCATGATTGCAGCCCCAGAAGGCGCTGCTGATACTCATGTAGAAGTATTGAGCAAATTAGCAACTATGGTAATCGATCCAGACTTCAAAAATGCTCTCATCCAAGCTGCTACAGTTGACCGTTTCTTAGAACTTATCACGGCCAAAGAAGAAGGCAACTTTGATCCATCTGTAGAAGGCTATATCAAGACGGAAGATGAAAAAGCACCAAGCATTACCGATGCTATCGAAGCAAAAGCTACAGAGGCTATCGAAAAGGTAGTTCCTAAGGTATCTGTAGATAATCCACATTACGAAGTATTAGCTGTTACAGGCTGTCCTACTGGCATTGCTCATACATACATGGCTGCAGAATCTTTAGAACGTAAAGCTAAAGAAATGGGCATTTCTTTAAAAGTAGAAAAAAATGGTGCTTCTGGCATTAAAGATGCACTTACAGCCGAAGAAATCGAGCATGCTAAATGCATCATCGTCGCTTCTGACCGCCAAGTTGAAATGGCTCGTTTTGATGGCAAGCCAATGATTCAAACTAAGGTGGCAAACGGCATTAATAAAGCAGAAGAATTATTGCGTGAAGCTATGTCTGGCACAGCACCTGTATACCATGCTTCACAGGCAGATAAAGATAGCGCAAATTCTGCTATCGATGCAAAAGATAGCTTTGGTCGTCAAATCTACAAACATTTGATGAATGGCGTATCTCACATGTTACCATTCGTTATCGGCGGTGGTATCCTAATCGCTCTAGCATTCTTATTTGATACATTCGATCCAGCTAACGCCAAAAACTTTGGTTCTGGCACACCATTATCTGCATTCCTAATGAAAATCGGCGGTGCTTCCTTCGGATTTATGTTACCTGTTCTAGCGGGTTACATCGCTATGAGTATTGCAGACCGTCCAGGTCTTGTAGCTGGTTTTGTTGGGGGCTTGCTAGCAAACCAAGGTGGTTCTGGTTTCCTCGGTGCCTTGATTGCAGGCTTTGCAGCAGGTTACTTAGTACTGTTAGTTAAGAAACTCGTATCCGGATTACCTCAAGCATTAGAAGGTACAAAACCAGTACTCTTCTACCCTGTACTGGGCGTATTGTTCATTGGTATCGCTATTACATTTATCATCAATCCACCAGTATCTGCTTTGAACGAATGGCTTATGAATTCCTTGCAAACAATGGGCACTACTAGCCGCGTATTATTAGGTCTTGTCTTCGGTGCTATGATGTCTGTTGATATGGGTGGTCCTGTCAACAAAGCAGCCTATGTTATCGGTACAGGCGCTCTAGCAACTGGTGAATATGGTATTATGGCCGCTGTTATGGCTGGTGGTATGGTTCCTCCATTGGCGATTGCCCTTTGTACAACATTCTTCCCTAGCCGCTTCACAGAAGCAGAACGTAAATCTGGTATTACAAATTACATCATGGGGCTTTCCTTCATCACAGAAGGTGCTATCCCATTTGCCGCAGCTGATCCTATCCGCGTATTGCCTTCTTGCATCATCGGTGCTGGTACAGCTGGTGCATTATCCATGTTCTTTGAATGTACATTACGTGCACCTCACGGCGGCATCTTCGTAGTACCAACAATCGGCAACCCACTTCTTTACCTTGCATCCATTGCAATCGGTTCCGTTGTAGCTTGCATTATCTTGGCTATCGTAAAACCAAAACTCAAAAAATAATATCACAATTGGTCTATTTAGTTTAATCATTATAAATGACTGACTAATAACTAATGTATGCAAAACACCCTATGTCACAATACTGACATAGGGTGTTTGTATATATAGATTATATTTTTATCTGATTATCGGATTACATCATCATAAAATGTACCATACACCATTTTAAATATGCGATTAGCAACATGATAGCTTTCAAAATCAAAGTCCGTAGGTGTTAAGAATGTAACATTCTCATAGCCTTTAAGAGGTGGTTGTGTTGGTTTACTTTCACCATTGAGAGTGTAATCCTGTTGATTTAGTACCGTCCCTACAATACCAGATTCCATCATTTTTATATTCCATATTTCATTTAAAGAAAAATCTGGCAGTCTTGTTTTTAGCTTTGATGCCTTGGCTACCATATTAGCAAAGGAACGGTTTAAGTCATAGTCATAACGAACCTTATATTCCCTAATTAAATCAGATGAAGGCAACACAACATATATCTTAGCCTCTATATTTCTTATACGCGCCTCTGGAGAATTATCTCGAATTGTACTTAATTCAATATATTTACCATCTCCACCACCTGTATCACCTTTAGATATAATCCGGGCAAAACGACTAGTATCTTGCAACTCAGTATTGGATACAGCCTTCACAGGGTTAACAGAAGCACATAAGACGCATACTAGCGCCATAAGAACTAAAAAATGTTTCATAAGGTACCTCATTTCACTACAATGTCATCAAAATGCTGCTGATACGCTACAGCAAACATAGCGTCTGCTACAGCAAATAAGTCTTCATCAAATCGTCCACGATCTAATGGACGTAATTGATGTTCTAAAGGAACTTTACTAATAACCTCTGTACCGTCTACATTATATCGTTTTACCTCTTGTAACTCGACTTGTATCCCTGATTCATCCTGTGCAGCCTTAATCACGGCGTACATAGATGGTGATGGTTTTACAAGATTCATAGCTTGTATTAAGGACCCTAATGAGTAATTCGTATCGTACGTAGCAGTTAATTCATATTCTGTAATAGATGCACTTCAAGGAGTTTCATAAACAGCATAAAAAGTACCTTTTAATTTATAGTGCGGTGCTGCGTATTCTAGAGACTCTACAGAATATGTATTTAAATAACTTATTAGCTTATTTTGTATAGAACCGCCTTCATAAGGATACGATTTTTGATACACATTTTTAAACTGCGATGAACTATTTAATTCATTAATTGAAATAGCTTGAATTTGCATAGTAAAAGTAGCCATCACCATACATGCTAATAAGAATTTTCTAAACATGTTTGCTCCTTTAAAAACAAAACTCGATTAAATTACCCAAAGCATACCATATTTTATTGAGAAATGTATACATAAGTCTAATATTCTCTCGACTTCAAATTGTCAGCATTAATACCTGTATTACCATCAATTATTATAGTAGTATTACCTTCTGCTACAGTTTTTTTCTTACCGCTATTTTTACAAATTTAGAAATAACTACATAACCAGTCTTAACCTTATTCCAAATTACTTGATATACTTTATCTTCTCAACATTTAGATGATTTAGTTTCTCTTCTGTTTTCTAATCAGCTATTATGCCTCTATAACATATGATTTTAAATTTAATTCTAAATTTCTAATTTCCTGTAATGCCATTTTCACTTGATATAGCCTATATTTTTGGAAATTGTACAATAAGCCATATTTATGATAAACTATATAAATATAAATAATTTTTAAAATTATAAATTATTATTTGAAATCTAGTTCGGAGAATAATTCATGAAATCATCTAAGAAACGTCAAGTGACTGCTGCGTTTTTTGCAGCAGCAGCATTGGGTGGCGTTGCTCACGCAGCTCCGGTCCTTAACATGAATGATTTAGTAGGATCTAAAACTACTTCTGAATCAACGACAGAAACTATTAATAATGTAGCGACTCCAGTCGTACGACCAATGGATACTCAACCTATGGTCCCTCGTGTGCGCCCAGTGCCAGTTCCAGATACAGCTAAAGCTTTAGAAGAACAATATAGAGCTGTGTCGCAACCACAATATGTTGTTAATAAACAAACGAATACTATGATGGAACCAACATTGGCAATGCATAGTTTAATCAATGTACAACGTAAAACTGAACCGGTTACCATTCAAAAACAAGTAGATGGCAAGCAGCAAATGCAAACAACGCAAGTACAACGTACACCGATCATTGTGCAAGAACAATCTACTACACCATTAGTAGTTGCCAATACAACCACGACTAAATCAGTTATTGCAAAACGGACATTAACAATTCGTGATATTCAACGTGCTGAACGTGAGCGTTTAGCTAAATTAGCGGAAGAACAAGCTGCACAACAAGAAGCAATGCAACAACAAAGCAGTGAACAAGCGCAAGCAGTGCGCCAAATGGCAGCTGAACGAGCTGCCGAAGCACAACGTCAAGCCGCATTATTAGCGCAACAACAAGAGGCGCAACGCCAAGCAGAACTGTTAGCACAACAACAGGCAGCCCAACGTCAAGCTGTTATCAAAGCCGAACAAGATCGCATCGCGGCAGAGCAAGCCGAGGCACAACGTCAAGCTGCTATTAAAGCAGAACAAGATCGCATCGCTGCAGAGCAAGCCGAGGCACAACGTCAAGCCGCTATTAAAGCGGAACAAGATCGCATCGCTGCAGAGCAAGCCGAGGCACAACGTCAAGCTGCTATTAAAGCGGAACAAGATCGCATCGCTGCAGAGCAAGCTGAGGCCCAACGTCAAGCCGCTATTATAGCGGAACAAGAGCGTATTGCAGCTCAGCAAGCTGAAGCTCAACGTCAAGCCGCTATTAAAGCGGAACAAGAGCGTATTGCAGCAGAGCAAGCCGAAGCTCAACGCCAGGCGGCTATTAAAGCTGAACAAGAACGTATCGCGGCAGAGCAAGCCGAAGCTCAGCGCCAAGCAGCTATTAAGGCCGAACAAGAGCGTATTGCAGCAGAACAAGCCAAAGCAGAGCAAGAAGCAAAAGCTAAGGCTCAAGCGGAAGTTGAGGCTCAACGTCAAGCAGCTATTAAGGCTGAACAAGAACGTATTGCCGCAGAGCAAGCCAAAGCAGAGCAAGAAGCAAAAGCTAAAGCAGAACAAGAGGCCAAGGCTAAAGCTGATGCCGAAGCAAAGGCTAGAGCAGAAGCTGAAGCGAAGCAAACCCAAGAGCCTAAATTACCTGAATCCTATATTAATGAACGCAACCAAGCATCTACAAAAGGCTCTACTACAGCCGGTGAAAAGAATATACTTTCACAACCAATTGATCCACCATTACAAGCTGATACGTCTGCAAAGATTACCCTCACCTTTGATATCAATAATTACGAGTCAATGACGGGAACGGTGGATAATAAAGAGATTAAATATCGCGCATTTGAATATATCCCATATGTATCAAATCCTATCGATATTGATCAGCAGTACATAAACATTTACATACCTGAAGAGTATTTCAATAATGGTACTGTAAATGGTTATAATACACAAACAGCACCAATCTTTATGCCAAACAATGTTGGCGGTTATATGCCAAGCCAACCTATGGCACCAAAGGTAGAAAATAATAAGCCAAATAGTGCTCTCTATGCATTGTCTAGAGGTTATGTTGTTGCGTCACCTGCTACACGTGGCCGTACAAATAAAGCTTCTGATGGTAACTTCATCGGCAAAGCACCTGCAGTCATTGTAGACTTACAAGCGGCTACAGCTTATTTACACGCTAATGATGCGACTATGCCAGGTAACGCAAAACGTATTATTACGAATGGCACTAGTGCAGGCGGTGCCGTTTCCTTATTACAAGGTGCAACAGGGAATACATCTGATTACCAACCATATCTACAGGCTCTCGGCGCTGCTACTGCATCTACCGATGTATATGCATCCTCTGCTTACGCACCGATTACAAACCTAGATGCTGCAGATATGGCTTACGAATGGAGCTATAACGGTATCACATCATTTAACAAAGTATCTATGGGACAAGGTGAATTGCCTCAAGCGAATGTAGGCGGTGCACCAGCGCCAATGCAACGTAGTGTACAACGTGTGAACTTAACGAATAATGATGTAGCATACTCAGATTTACTTAAGAGCCACTTCCCTGACTATGTAAACAACTTACAATTACGCGATAGAACCGGCGTTATTTTAAAACTCGATAAGAAAGGTAATGGCACATTCAAGCAATATGTAAAATCTTTCATCATCGATGCCGCTAATAAAGCTAAATCTAATGGCGCTGATTTGTCTCGCTATTCTTTCTTACTATTAGATAAGAATACAGGTCTGGTGAAAGACATTGATTGGGATGCTTATAATAGTTTTACTAGTCGTTCTAAGGTACCAGGTGCATTTGACTCTAGATCTAATGATTCTGGTGAAAACAGCTTATTCGGTACAAGCACCAGCGATACTAATCACTTCACGATTACAGCGGCACTACATGATACAACGCCTAATAACGATGTATATGTAGAAAACGCTAAAATCGTTACTATGATGAACCCTATGAACTATCTTGGTTCTCCTAGTGCAACAAACGCTAAATATTATCGAATTCGCTATGGTACAGCAGATAGCAATACATCTGTTGCCATCCCATTAATCGTAGGCACTCGTGCACAAAATCTAGGATATAGTGTAGACATGGCTACACCATTTGGTGTGGATCACGCTGGCGATTACGATTTACAAGATTTATTCAACTGGATGGATTCTATTGTAAAAAACGGTAGATAATCTATCTCGATTATAAACTTATTCCATAACGTAACAAGTCTGTAATAGCCTTCATACATGATGCTATTACAGACTTGTTTGTTATTTTTATCTTATATCGACAACAAAGGCGTCCTAAACAAGCAGGACGCCTTTATTACTAATATTATATTGAAATGCTATTAATCTTCAGGGAATAAAGCAGTAGACAAGTAACGTTCACCTGTATCTGGAAGAATAACTACGATATTCTTACCTTTGTTTTCAGGGCGTTTTGCCAATTCTGCTGCGGCCCACAATGCAGCACCGGAGGAAATACCTACCAAGATACCTTGTGTATGACCAAAGTCTTGTGCTGATTTAAAAGCATCTTCGTTAGCAACTTGAATAACTTCATCATAAATTTTAGTATCCAATGTTTCAGGAATAAAACCTGCACCTAAACCTTGGATCTTATGAGGACCTGGTTTACCGTTAGATAATACAGCAGAGTCTTTAGGTTCTACAGCTACAACCTTAACATTAGGATTTTGTTCTTTCAAGAAACGACCTGTACCAGTTAATGTACCACCTGTACCAACACCAGCTACGAAGATATCTACAGCACCATCTGTGTCACCCCAGATTTCAGGGCCTGTAGTTTTATAGTGAATTGTAGGATTAGCTTGGTTTACGAATTGGCCTGCTTCTACAGCACCAGCAGTAGCTGTTACGATTTCTTTTGCCTTTGCAATCGCGCCTTTCATACCAAGTGCACCATCAGTTAACACGAGTTGTGCACCATAGCCAAGCATTAATTTACGGCGTTCGATAGACATTGTTTCAGGCATTACAATAACAACCTTATAACCAAGCGCAGCGCCTACAGCGGATAAACCAATACCTGTATTACCAGATGTAGCTTCTACGATAGTACCGCCTGGTTGTAATTCACCAGATGCAACAGCAGCTTGAATGATAGCAGCAGCGATACGATCCTTTACGGAACCACCTGGGTTAAAGTATTCAAGTTTAGCTAAAATATTAGCATCAGCACCTACGCTTTCACCAAAACGAGTAGCTGCCAACAATGGTGTTTTACCAATTAATTCAACAAAAGATTTTGCAATTTTAGACATAATCAACACTCCTTATATTCGGATATTATGGATACTATAAATGGTATGTAATATATAATTATGTGTCTCTTAAATAGAGCCATCCCAATTATCATATTTTGTATCTAGTTTTGCGTATGTACCATCGATAACGTCTTGTAAGGTCACACTTTCTAGATAATCGTGAATGTAATTTTGTAACCCCGCCCAGAATCCAACGGTGCGTTCATTAATGACATCATCCGTAGATACACCTTCATCTAGAGATGAAATAATAGCCATTGATTCCTCTGTAGCCATCAAAATTTCAATGATTGTATATTCACTAGGTTTTTTAGATAAACGATAGCCGCCGTATTTACCACGAATGCTATCAACTAAACTGGCCGCTCCTAATCGAGCCACAATACCTTCTAAATATTTCTCAGATATGCCTTGTCGTTCTGCAACAGAACGTAATGACACTGGTTTTCCCTGACCTTGCTCAGCTAGATCGATGAGAACCATCAAAGCATATCTTCCTTTTGTAGAAATTCTCATGTATATTGCCTTCCTTTTTAAAAGCTAGCGTCCCTTGAACAAACATTTTATATACCTCCTATGCGAATGTATAAAACCTTGTGCATCGCTAGGAATTAATTTCATTATAGAATACTAACTGTAAAAATGCAAGAGTTTATTTCCTACTTTGTCAAAAGGTTTTACGAATAACAGTATTTACCTATACTAATTGGATACACTGCGACAAAAAGACCAGCCCAAAGGCTGGTCTTTTTGCGTATAGTTTGTAGTTTGTTATATGAGGTTTACATTAGTGAATTGGAGAGTGTTTCACCATGTAATGGGGCTTACCGGTATCGTTGGAGATACGATCCGTGCCCAAATGTTGTCATTTGAAGAGGTTGTTGGCCTATCTAGTAGTCTTAGATTTTACCTACTAGGTCAAGACCTGGTGTTAATGTATCTTTACCTGGTTTCCAACGTGCAGGGCACACTTGATCACCATGTTTAGCTACAAATTGAGCAGCTTGTACTTTACGAACAAGTTCTTCTGCAGAACGGCCAATACCCATATCGTGAATTTCCGCTGTGCGAATAATGCCTTCTGGGTCAATTACGAATGTACCGCGGTATGCCATAGCAGATTCAGGATCGAATACATCGAAGAAATCAGCTAATTCGTGTTTCTTATCAGCTAGCATGTAGTATTCAATTTTATTGATGCTTGGAGAAGCATCGGACCATGCTTTGTGAACATATTCAGAATCAGTGGATACGGAGTAAACTTCGCAACCTAATTCTTTCAATTCAGCATAAGATTCTTGTACGTCTTCCAATTCTGTAGGGCATACAAATGTGAAATCTGCTGGATAGAATACGAATACAGACCATTTACCTAATACGTCTGCAGTGCTTACTTTTACCAATTCAGGTTTCTTGAAAGCATCAAGTGTAAATTCAGGGAGTTTCTTACCAATAATAGACATTGTGTCCTCCTTTATATTTCTAAATAACGATTACTATATGTTCTATTGATGTACCTACATCAAATCTATATCTATCTTTGTCTATATAATAACACTAATCATTTAAAATATCAAGTGTTATTTTTAAATATATCGATATATTTTTGCAAGTTTTTTCGATACAGCAAAAAAAGAAGGAAGATACTCATTTCTGAGTATCTTCCTTCTTTTTACGTACCACAACGGACTTACTACTTATAGCGTGATCAAAAGCAATAAGTCCTGCTATATTAGCAATACCACGCCGCGTCACATGTCCAGTTGTAGACTGTTGTTTCCCCGATTTACCATATACGAACTGCTCTAATTTAAGTGCAGCTAATATAAAGATACCTATAATAGATAAAATGGATCCCATTTCTATTCTCTACTTTTTAAGTTCCAAAATCGCATCTACAAATCCACGGAATAATGGATGAGCATTGTTTGGACGAGATTTTAATTCTGGATGTGCTTGTGTACCTACGAAGAATGGATGACCCTTAACTTCGATGCTTTCAACAAGACGACCATCTGGAGATGTACCAGAAATAACAAGGCCTGCATCACTCAATTGTTGACGATATTCATTGTTGAATTCATAACGATGACGATGACGTTCGTATACAAGGTCTTCGCCATATACTTCACGCGCTTTTGTACCCGCTTCTAATTTACATGGATAGATGCCAAGGCGCATTGTGCCACCTTTTTTATCTACATCCACTTGATCACTCATCAAGTCGATAACTTTGTATTTTGCATCTTCATCAAATTCGCTAGATGTAGCACCTTCCATGGCACATACATTACGAGCAAATTCCATTACAGCAGATTGCATGCCAAGGCATAAACCGAGGAATGGAACTTTGTTTTCACGAGCATAATTGATAGTACGGATTTTTCCTTCTACGCCACGGGAACCAAAGCCACCAGGAACAACGATACCATCAATGCCCTCAAATACTTCTTTAGGATCTACAGAAATATCATCAAGTTCTTCGGAATCAATCCAACGAATGTTCACCTTAGTATCAGTCTCGATACCAGCATGGCTCAATGCTTCTGCTACAGAAAGATACGCATCGTGCAAAGCTACATATTTACCTACGATAGCTACTGTAATATCTTTGCTAGGATTCAAAATTTTATGAACCATTTCTTTCCATGCAGTCATATCGCAAGGACGTTCTTCAAGACCCAATTTCTTAATGACAATATCATCAAGCCCTTGATCTTGCATCATCAATGGTACTTCATAGATGGAATCACACGTTTGGTTTTCAATTACGGCCGCTGGTTCTACATCGCAGAACAATGCCAACTTTTCCTTCATTTCGTCGGAAATATGTTTTTCACTGCGGCATACCAAAATATCTGGTTGAATACCAATACCGCGCAATTCTTTTACGCTATGTTGGGTAGGTTTTGTTTTTAATTCACCTGCTGCGTTGATATATGGTACTAATGTAACGTGAATATACAATACATCGTTACGACCTACATCTTTTTTGACTTGGCGAATTGCTTCCATAAATGGCAAGCTTTCAATATCGCCGACAGTACCACCGATTTCAGTGATAACTACATCAGCATTATCTTCTTTACCTACGCGGTATACATTTTGTTTAATTTCATTTGTAACGTGAGGAATAACTTGTACAGTGCTACCTAAATAGTCACCCTTACGTTCTTTATTGATAACGGACCAATATACTTTACCAGCAGTAATATTGGAACGCTTGCTAAGATTAATATCGATAAAGCGTTCATAGTGACCCAAGTCCAAGTCTGTTTCAGCACCATCATCGGTTACAAATACTTCGCCATGTTGGTAAGGACTCATTGTACCAGGATCGATATTGATATATGGGTCAAATTTTTGAATAGTTACATTAAAACCACGGTTTTTCAATAATCGGCCCAAAGATGCAGCTGTAATCCCTTTTCCCAAGGAAGAAACTACGCCGCCTGTTACGAAAATATACTTAGTTGCCATGATGCCTCCCACCTACTACATTTTTTCCGGAGCGGAAATACCTAAAATACCCAAGCCTTGACGAAGTACAAGGGCAATCGCTGTGATTAACCCAAGACGAGCTTGTTGCAATGATGGATCTACGCCAATGATACGACCTTGACGATAGAAGGAATGGAACATGCTTGCCAAATCGAATAAGTAACGAGCAATACGATGTGGTGCACGATGTTCGGCAGATTGAACGACCTCTTCTGGATATTCAGCTAATTTTTTAATCAATTCTAATTCCATTTCGCTTGTAAGCGTTGTGAAATCAGTTTCACTATAATCACCAAATGCAATGCCTGCTTCACGCACTTGGTTGTAAATGCTGTGAATACGAGCATGAGCATATTGGATATAATACACAGGATTATCATTGCTACGAGATTTAGCCAAGTTAATATCGAAATCAAGTTGACTATCTAGAGAACGCATCAGGAAGAAATAACGAGATGCATCTACGCCAACCTCTTCAATCAATTCATCTAATGTAACGCTATCACCGCTACGTTTAGATAATTTAACGAGTTGTCCATCGCGGAACAATGCTACCATTTGTAACAATAATACTGTTAGTTTATCTGGATCATAACCAAAAGCAGCCATAGCAGCTTTTACACGGCATACATAACCATGATGATCAGCGCCCCAAATATCAATCATTTCTTTGAAGCCACGATCATATTTATTGCGGTGGTATGCAATATCTGCCGCTAAATATGTAGGAACTCCATTATCACGAATAACTACACGGTCTTTATCATCGCCATAGTCAGTAGATTTCAACCACAATGCACCGTCTTTTTCATACACTTTGCCAAGAGCCTTTAACGCCTCTACGGAGTGATGAATTTCATCAGCTTCATGAACAGTACGTTCAGAGAACCAATTATCGAAAGTAACACGGAAATTGCTTAATGTTTCCTCTAAGCGAGCTAATTTTTCTTTTAAGCCCTCTTCTTTAAACAATGCTACACGATCAGCTTCGTTCATAGCATTTAATTTATCGAAGCCTTCGCGTTCTGCAATAGCTTTTGCAGTCTCGATAATATCAGGACCACGGTAGCCATTTTCAGGGAACACGAGAGCTCCTTCTGGAATATCGAATTCAGGCATGGAACCATCTTCGTTGCGCTTAGGTGGGAACACTAATGTAGCTCCTTGCAACTCTTGGAAACGGTATTCAATGGAGATAGCCATATTATCGATTTGGTTACCTGCATCATTGATGTAGTACTCGGATTGTACATTATAACCTGCTGCACGTAACAAGTTTACAAGTGCACTACCATACGCAGCACCACGACCATGACCGACATGTAACGGACCTGTTGGGTTCGCACTTACGTACTCTACTTGAATCGTATCGCGTGCACGCAATGGTTGCACACCGTATTGATCACCAGCATTCAAGATAGCTTTCAAGGTATCATACACCATATCGGATTTTAAGAAGAAGTTGATAAAACCTGCACCAGCTACTTCAGCACGTTCAAGCCAATCAAAATCCATATGACTAATTAATGTCTCTGCAATAGCACGAGGGTTTTGACGAGCCACACGAGCGGATTGCATAGCAATGTTCGTAGAAAAATCGCCGAATTCCTTTTGAGGTGGCACTTCTAGAACGATTTCTGGATATTCCCCAGCTGGCAAACCACCACTATTAATCGTTTCTTGTAATGCCTGTTCAATCCCCGATTTCAGGATTTCCTTCATGTCCATGCTCTGTATCCTCCCGCACGTCTATATCTAACTGATTATAAAATTGCCATTCACCTTCTATGGAAATATCGTATCCAAGATGAACACGACCCGTTCCATTGTGAAAGTCTACTGTTAATTCATGTGTTTTTACGGCCATGTGAAGATCGCCTAATGGCGTTTCATATGTGGACTGGCGTTCCTCACCGCGAATGTATTGATGCCGCATATTAACCGCACCAGTACGCAAAAGAACAATAGAATCTTCATAAATCTTGATGGTCGTCTTAACCCCTTCAAGGCCTGTTACGCTCGATTCTTCATAGCGAATATATTGGACTCCGTTCTTTTCATGCGAAGTACCTGGAGAAATCAATTCTACCACGGTATCCTGTCCATCTATGTCTCGTTGTACACTTTTTACGGATACTAAAACCCGTTTCATGTTTTTCTCCTCCATGGTCATAACATATCAATATATTATACTCCAATTCACTATGGATTATCAATTATTTCACAATTATTATTATACTTGCAATTAATCTTAGTTGCGGTAAATATTACTTCTCATATTTTACCACATTTTACAATTAGAATTTGACGAATATTTGACGAAATAAAAAAAGAGGGTAGCAATTAAGCTACCCTCTAATACGTTTAGTCTAATTCAATTAATCGGTGTAGTTCGCCGTTTACAAACCACATTTCACACGTTACGTTATCACCATCTTTAAGAGTTGCCATATATAAACCCTCTTTGTTTGGTTGAATATCTTCTGCGAATTGATGTGTTTTTCCTTTAAATGTAAATACTTGTGCCATTGTGTTATTCCTTTCAGTTATAAAGTAATACTTTCCAACTGTCAATTAACAGTTGATTGTTGCAATCCGTGCAACTCGGAGATAATTAGATCACCATTCCTTTACTGTGTAAAGTGCGCTAGCGCCCTCTAAATGTTGTCCATTGAAATGTGTTAACACTTCAAATTTACCTGCTTGATAACCTATGGTTTCATAGGCTTTATTATCTATCAAAGTAACACCAGCTTTTATCTTGTGTCCTTTGTTTAGATTGATTTTGTAAACATCCACTTTTTGTTCCTCTGTGTTAGCAACTACTGCGGTTCTATCAGATTTTTCTATCGCTGCTTTAGGTACATTAGGGTTGCTATGTGCAATATCCTGTTTTACCTGTTCTGCTGCAACTTCAACAGTAGGTGCTTGTGTGTAATAAGTCGCTATCGGTTGAGTTCTTTCTTTTTTGGAAATGACTTCCTGTGCTTCCTGTTCGGTAACATGAATTGCTTTTGACAATTCTTGAGGTGATTTAGCCTGCTCTTGTGTGATTACAACAGGTTTTTCTAATTCTTTTTGTTTGTAATGATATATCAGCATACCTACAATAGCGATAAAAACGCATAGGGCAATCGCTACGGCTATTTTGTAGTGTTCCTTGATAGTTTGTACCAACTTACTAATTAACATGGCTTACACCTCGTTTAATTAAAATTAGTCTAAATCGTTCCATCGAGCATCATAACCACGCACATCTACATGCACGAAATCTTGGAAGTAATATCTGCCAATGCCAATTCCCTCGCCTAACACTTCGCTTGCACATTCTTCTGCTAAATTAGCTAGATAATCTACATCAATCCCATCATATGTAATATCTGCTGCCGTGCCTAGAACGTGTTGAGAATTAGATACACCGCCTACTTCAGCATTATGAGTAGGGCAACGATAACCACTCAAAATATATACAGGAACGCCCAAGCGTTCACGAATTGCATCTAACAAATCCACTAATCGTTTATCAATCACATGGTCTAGGCAAGGTGTACCATCCTCATGAAATCCATGATTGCCACATTTGCATGCAAATTCACTTTCATCAAAATATTTACCAACTTTCATATTCATATCTCCTTTACTAAAAGAGGGTGCTAATATTAGCACCCAGTATCTTCCTTTTTTACTTCTTGTTCTTTCGTGTACTGGGAACGCTTGGCACTACCTGTAGCACCGCCGATATAACCACCCAATACACCGACTATCACGCTTGCCAAATCTTTTTGTTCAAGATAGATAGTCATGATTAACGCACCAGCCAAGGCAATTAGCGTTATCGTATCTTCATAGTTAATCTTCATTTAATCGCTTCCTTTACCGATTTAACGAAATCAATCACTTGTTTAAATAGACCTATTGCACGTTTAAACCACCTCGTTTCTACTAATTCGAGTTCTATCATGTTTTCCACACACGATGCCAATTCGATAAATATAGGTATCAAATACAACAATGTGCATAGGAATACATCAACACGGCCCAATACAGGTACTACTACATCAGGCAATGTTAATAGAATAAAGGCCAACAAAAAAAGCCACGGATAGGATTTGACTAATTTCTTAGTCATATCCGCTCGTAGCTTGCCACTCACTAAAAATCGCTTAGGCTTTCCATCAACCTTTACTACCGCCCAACCTCTCCATAGGATAGCTAGTATAGTGTTTTTGATTGTAACTTCTCTCTTTGTTGCTAGGTTGTAATTCCTTGCTTCAACTAGCACTCGTAAAACTGTGTCTATAAACACAAGAATAACTGTTGTGAATATAGCCAATGATATGCGTACCGCTTCACTCACGTTAAACACCTCGTTAAATATTGGAATAAAAATTTCTATCATACTAATCTCCCTGTCTTGATAATGTAAACCAAGTTCGATGTCTCCCTGCTTCTCTAGATTTATCAAATATTCTCCAACCCTCACTTGTTATTGATAAGGTAGCGCCGACTCCTTTTTTGTAGCTATATACAATTGTTGTATTTAAACCACTTGGTATTGTGAAAGTACCTGTTGTTGTATTTGTGGTATTAAATTCAACCAAATATCTACCTTTTGGTAGCCATACAGTAAATCGTTGTTCAAAGTTACTGTAATCATGTTCATAATATATTGGTTCGAATAATATAGGGTTTTGTTGCACATAATATTTAGTATTATCGATAATAACATATATATTGTTATTGGATGGTTTTTCTGTAGACAATCTAGCATAGTAGGGTTTATCGCTCATCGCAACTTTTAAATATTTACTATTCCCTATATCACGGATCTCATCGGTCATATTAAATGAACCTGTACTAGCACCACTTATTGTAATATTAGCCATTTACACCCACCTCAATCGTACCTTTGTTACTCCACAATTGAACACGGCTATTCAATGATGTTTGTACTCTCCCCCAAGAACCCCATTTATCAGCCATGAAAGTACGATGATAGGTTTCACCATTTAATGTATGCAACGTATGGTCGATTAGTTTACCATCACCAAAGTTAAGTACAATCAGCATACCTTGTTTGTGCGAACGTGGCGGATTATTAGCACCACCATCGAAATTGATTTCATAGCACCCTTGTGTTGTGAGTGTATTCCAATCTGTTACAGTATCCAATTTAGAGTACGGAAAACCAAATGAACCAGCCTCATCCTTTTTAACAAATGTTTCATCGGCTTTGGCTTTACTATAAATAGCCGTTCCATAATGCTTAGTGGTTAATACTGTGCTACTATCTGTGCCGTCATAGTGTTTTAAGATTGTACCTGTCAAATATACAGGAACGCTAGGGTCTCCCAATTCCACCGCATCAGATGTAGATACTTTACCAATACGCACACCATGTCCATCTGTCTTTTTCCCCTCTAGCAAAATGTTATTGTTGAGTACAATCGCACCGCTTACATTACCGCCTGTGAGTTTTAAATAATCCAGGCTTGCCAATCGAGCCGTATTGATTGAGTTTTGATAATCTCTGTTTGGATCACCTACATAAATATCTACTTGATGCCGTTTACTGGGTTTTTCTGTTAGTACCGCAAAATAGAATTTGCCGTTGCAGTATGCTATATCTTCGATTTCAGTAGTTCTATTGATTTCAATAATCTGTTTAACTGTTCCGAATGGTGTACATTCTACCAAACTACCGAGTGTTGCACTCATTATGCAACCATTAAGCATTAATGCACCATTGTTGTTAAAGTCATCATATTGGTAGTCAATTTGATATGTTTTCATCTTTTGGAAATCATCATTGTACAAGTTGACTTCACGCAAGCGTTGTTGACCGCTAATTGGTACGATACTCACATAAGTTCGTGTGATAGGATCATATCCGATATTAAATACACGCTCGTTCAATGTGATGGTCTTTTCAAATGTCATAGTATCCGCATTGAATACAGATAGGTTATTACCATTTTTTAAACCATTGGCAAGGTAAATCTTATTAGTGTATTTGTTGTAGCACATAGTATTACAATGGCCCATTTTGTCAGGGTCGCTAAACTTATATGTGCCTACGATTTCAAATGTATCTGGATTGAGTTCGTACAAGTTTTGTTTTGTACCATCACCATTGATACATGCCAGTACAAACACATTCTTTTTCTCGTTGTAGGTAAACCCTTGACATTGGTTGACCTCATCACCATATTGTATGTTTTTAACAAAGGCGATGTTGGATGCACCTTTTAACATTGGCGTTTCAGTAGGATAAAACGGCTTAATGTTATTGTATGTACCCATATCCATCACACTATCAACAGTATCAAATGAAACATGCTCATTCACTTTGTAGATGCCATTAGGGATTAACAATATTTTGTTTTTCAAATTATCATTAGCACGTTTGAATGCTGCCGTATCATCTGCTACACCATCGCCAACCGCTCCAAAGTCTTTAACGGATACGATGCCGTACAAGCTATCTTTAGGTACAAACTTTGTATCGGCTTCGGTCTTGGTAATCAAACCACCGCCATTAGGCAAGGCGATTTGTTCCGCTTTATTGGCTGCGACTTCTGCACGTTTCGCCGCATCAGTTGCCTTGATAGCGTTACTTGAAATTGATGTTTGTTTATTATCAATATCAGTTTTTAACGTGCGTGCTTGACTAACCAACTCATTAATATCACGCTTATCAACTGTAGTCTGTCCTGCATAGGCTTTCGCATCTGCTACTAGCTTTTCTGCTTTTGTTACATTCGCACTGGATGTATCAAGTGCAGTATTGCTAGTCGCTAGTTTATCATCAACTGTACGGCTTAATTCTGTAATTTCACCGCCTAGCGTTTTTATAGTTTCTGCATTAGCGTTGATAGCATCACTTTCGGCTTTGATTTTTGTATACGCATCTATAGCATCATTTGCTGCCTTTGTCGATGTATCTACAATCTTACGCGCAACTGTTGTTGCATCCTCATCACTACCTACACGGATTAATAAGGCTCGGTTCATTTTCGCCTGCATTTCTTGCAAAATCAATGTAACCTTATCTGTCATGTGTTCGATATTTTGGAAAGGATATTCATCTGGTAAATCTGTATCTTGAGCGATTGGTGTTCTACGTTCAAGAATAATCTTGTGCGTGTTGTCTAATGGATCACCATCAGCAGGATACGTTAAAATTTTGTTTTCTTTGTCATAGTCGATATTGCCTGTTTGTAGGCTTTCTGTGCCGTCCGCATCAACCATGATTAAGGCTATATCTTCAACTTTGTAAAAGTCATACGGCCATATCCACTTCTTATTCACTCCATCACATTGATAAACAACACTAGGTTTATTGACCTCTGGTATCATATTTGTTCCCCTTTCTAATAAAGTAGGACTACCCATTATTGAGTAGTCCTTTTTGATTAATGTTTATCTTTTTTAGATTTTTTGTCTTTCAATCGTCTATCAAACATGATAGCCATAATGACATCTTCTAGTTTTGCATCTGTATCGGTTAATGCGAATTTAGATAATGTCCACAATCCATCTGTAATGGTATCACTAAAACCTATGATGCGGTTTGATACTTGTGATAGGCTTCTACCTACATCCATAGCACCTTTGTTAGGTGATACAATCGCATTCCCTACATCATATAGTTTTTCAACGATTGATGCGGCCATTACTGTATTCCCTTTGTTGAATACCTTTTCACCTAGAATGTACTTCATAGCCATGTTGGAAATATCACGCACAATAGGTACACCCATTGTAGCTTGCGATACTAATTCCTCTCCAAAGGATTTAACTAAATCTTCTGGCTTGTCATCATCTCCATTTGTCATGGCTTTGTATACCATCATGCCTAGTGCTTGTGCCGTCAATGTCCACCATAGCATCCGCACGAATTGTCCATAGTTGCCTTGGTCTTTTCGTGCATAGTTACCCTCAGCAATGATATTGTACAAGGTATTAGCGTAAGAATAAAATGGTACAAATAGTTGAGTAAGTGCATTTCTTGAGCGTTGGATGCCTGCACTGTCTTTTGTATCGCCGCTACCGAATATATCTCTTACGGCTCTATCACCAGCACTAATAGCTTCCTGTTCTACAAATTCTGCAGTTACACCTTCAACACTTTGTAATTCCAATACTTTCTTATCGTATGCGAATTTCCATATAGGAATAGATAATGCAAAATCGGTTTCTGTTAATAGTCTAAATCCCATTTGGTTAATATCATCACGGATATTAGCCAATTGTTCAGCCTTATAACCACCAACATTTGTATCTCCAATACGTAAGCCTTTACCCTCAATGGCTAGTCCTTGTTTTAAATCCTTATCTAGCGTTTGAACACGCTCCCTCATGAATATGGATTGAGATAACACGAAATCACGTGTTGCATTGTACTTGTTTGTACCTACACCATAGAACCCCATGCCTGCATCACTAATTGCTTTGAGTGTATTACCTACACCGATACGATACATAGCAACAGGAATATTTAACGCATTTTGTAGTGCCACCGATACACGGCCAGCCATAACTGCAGTAGATGTATTTTTCTTTAAGGTCATTACCAATCTACCCCATGCATCGAGTTTCGCTGCTTCATCTTTCCAGTTATCTCTAACCCATGTACGCAAGAATTGATAGGTTTCCATACCAAATTTATCAACGATGTACTCTTGGAAACGGCTATTACCGACTAGCTTATTTACATCTGTTACTGCCTTTCGCATGGTAACGTGATTAATAGCTTCCGTAATAGCATTAGGAATAACATCGAAATCAAGCATTAAGGATTTACCTTTCACTACGTCCAAACGTGATTTAGTAGCACCCATGCCTGTACCAAAGATTGCATTACTAGCAATCATTGTCTTGGCAATATCCTCTGTTTGGAAATCAGATACTTTAGCACTTACTTTAGGATTGTACACAATAGGGAAATATTGACCTTGTATTTCTCTACCACCAATTGTGAATGTAATCCCTTTTTCTTTCTTTAAAGGATTTCCGTACAGTTCCTCTTGAACCTTACTTCGCTCTTCATAGAATGAGTTGATATGTTCCCATGTTCTGATTACAAATTCCCAATCCTTATCGGTCATGTATTCTTGGAACGCTCGTTCCATTTCTACTTCATTACTTTGGATAGTTTCCAATGCACGTTGTCTATTCTTTTCTGTACCCCAATTCAATGCAAGCATGATGATTTGCTCTTTGGTAACATTGCGTAATTCGCCTACATTATAGAAATGATCATTACGGACATCAAATAGTTGTTTCTTGGAATATACCGCTTTTACATCTCTGGCCAATCTATACATAGATTTTTCTTTGTACTCGTTAAATTTCTGAGTAGCTTTATTAATTGGCTCGTAAATATATCTAACTGCAGGGCCATTCTTTCCGCCATCTAATCTGCGTAAGAACGTTTCCGCTTTCAACAATGATAAGTTAAAGTTATTCAATGTATTAGACAATGCATCTGCACGGCTGCGGTTATTTAACTCATTGAATACATTTCCATTATCTCTACCAAATGTTTCGGCTGCCTTATCAATAATTTGGAATATAGCTTCATCAAATGTAACGTTATTTCCTTTTTCATCGATTAGTGTACTTCCCTCATATTGAGTTCTACCGCTTTTGTACATCCCTGTCATGAGTTCCTCTAACTGTTCGAGTTCGCTCATTTTAAGAGTACTAAACGTTCTAGGTGATTTAGCATCGAACATTTCGTATATCCATGGTTCAAGTTGTACAGTCGCTTCCTTATCTCCCATAATGTCAGCATCTGCATCGAGTGCTTTAATTACGGACATCATGTCAAACCCATTAACAGGTTGCAAGCCATCATACTTAGTCAATCCCATTTGGTATGCCATATGCGTATAGAAATAACGCATATTAGGCTCAATCATGATAGGGTTTTGACTACGTGTCATGCGGTTCAATTGGTCTAACAATTTAACACGCAATTTCTTAATAGCTTTTGAATTTTCAAACGCTACTCTTGCCCTTGCTTGGTTTAGCATTTGTGATTGTTTAGCATATAATGCTTCGTCAACTTTACCAACAGCCAATGCACTATCTGCTTTCTTGCCATCTCTTACGGCTTGATTTTGGTACTTCTTGTACTGGCTAGCTTGAGATAAGGTCAAATCGCCTAATTCTCTTTTAGCACGTTCCATGTATTTCGGAATAGTACCAAATCCACCATCACGAATTGCACGCACCGCATCAATGCGTTCTTGCAACGTATCCATTAGCTTTTCAATTCGTTCTTCCTTAGATAATACTTTATTGTCCATGCGTTCTTGCATACGCTCTTGTAAGCGTTCTTTTTGTTCTAGCACTTTATCTAATCGATTTGTAATTGCCGTTAAGCGTTTAGATAATTCGTTGTTTTTATCTTTTAAATCAAACTCACGCTCTTTAGCCTGTGCTTTGATTTGCTCTTGTTGCGCTTTTAGGTTATCGATTTCATCATTGGCTTTATCTAATTCTTTTGAAACACTTCCTAACTCTTTATCAACTTTTGCTTTGTCCTTTCGTAGCAATTGTTCTTTAGTTAGTTCTTGCTCAATCGGTGCTAGTTCTGCATCTAGGTTTTCACTATTTACATCTAGCTTTTGCAACTTATCCAATAATACCCAGTTTTTAGCTAGTTCCTTATTGGTATGTGCTTTAATCAAACGTGCCTCTTCCTGTGTAAGTTCCATTTGTCCTTGATTGGATAATAACATTTCTTCGGCTACTTCTTGGTTAGATTTGCCTGCGTTTGGATCATTAACAAACTCATTTCTAGCGTTTTCCATTTCCTGTGCTACTGCTTCATCGTAAGTACTGCCAGCTTCCTCACGTTCCGCTTTTTCTAACCCCTCAATAGTTCGATATTGAGTATTTTCCAACGCACCATCACCCAATGCCATGTATCGTTGATGTTCTTTATAGATAGGATATTCTTCGATTAAACGCTTTTCGATTGCAACCTGTACATCGTCTTTCACTTCTTCCCATTCTTTAATAGGTCGATTGTCTAACTCTTTCATATACTTGCGCATTACACGTTCTTTTGCTTTTTCTTTAATGTCAGCAATGTATCCTTGCACTCGTGCTTGTTCGCTTTCGCTTAACTGCTGATACAATTTTGTATTCTCAAATCGCTCTAATGCTTGTTCATGTGCGTAGTTTTCAATATCGTCTTGTGTAGCTATCATGCGTGCCATTATATCTTTAATGTCAGATGGTACTTCACCGCCTAATCGTTGAACACTACGATAAATACGAGTTAACCATTTAGAGAATTGACGGAATACACGTTGTAATCCTTTTGTTGGTGCTTCGCCACTTCGTAAATAGCTTTCCCAGCCTCGTGCAAATTTCTCGTGTGCTTTGGTGTTATCTACATTTTCACCATCAACCCAACCGCTCCACTCTTTGAGTGCGTTCCAATCATCAAGTAATTGTTTAGGTGCATTGTCCATAGATGCTAGTTTTTGAATATCATCAAAGAACACATGTCCCATTTCGTGTAAGAATGTACTTCTATCTGCTGTTTTGAAAATGCTGATAATGCGTTCACCATCGCTCATGATTTCGGTCATGCCATTTACAGATTGTTTGTACATATTAGGATTATTGATATCAAATTCACCACTATTTTTTACATTCTTAACTTGATTAGGCTCAAAAGTTACATAAGCTACACCACGATTTACAACAGCACTACCATATCCGCCATCTGCACCTTCATCAACAATTATGCCGTCATAGTCATACCCTTTATCTTTGATGAAATGGTATAAGTCTTCTGCATCCGTCCAGTCTGGCAACCCTGTGTTTTCATTCAATTCAGTACCATTAGAAACCCAACTATGTTCTGTTTCTTCACCTTCTTCATCATATCCACCATCTTGGTTTAAAAACTCATCTTCAAATATTTCTCTTGCTTTAGAGTCTCTTGTATCAAATGGTTTTTCCATTTTAATATACACAGCATGTGTCGTTGGATTATCTACCACTTTACCAGTAGAAATAGAGGATGCACTAGGATTTTGATATCTATCTGCATATTGTTCATTCTCTGTAAAGTAGTTTGCTCCTTTTTTGAATGTATCAAAATTCCCATTAGGTGTTCCATGATACATCACTTTTGGCGTTCCATCTGCATTAACCACTTTAGAATTACCAAACCACTGTTTAAATTCTTTTGTTTGTATTTGGTCTTTCGGTTCTTTCACATATACATCTGGGTTGTCTGCCTGCTTGACATTTTCAAGCATATCACGTACAGTAATAATAGAAGGATTACTACTTCCATTTGACTTCCCATTAGCGGAAGGGGGCGGTAGTAATCCTTCTTTGTCTATATAAATATCATATAATTCTGTTAATTTAGGTTGCAAACCTATATTATTTTTATCCTCTTCTACCACTAATCTAATAACGTATAAATTCCCATTAAGACTAACAGGAACATACAATCTATGGTAAAAATCTATATTATTTTTATGCTTTTCACCTTTTGTAGTTGGATTTTGCGTCTTTTTAGTATTTGATGTTGTTTCTACTAGAACAGCATTGTTTAAAATATTGTTCAAATCATGTACAACTGTATTTCTAATTTTACGTTCTTTATTTGATGGTTTCTTTGCACCATTAGCAATATGGTTAACATTATATGAATGTATTATGTTAACTATTGTTTCATTATTCTTATCATTCCAATTGGTATTAACGAGATTCTTTATATATTTTTTTAGCTGCTTTTTATCCAAAACGCTTGCATTTGTAAATAAATTGTTTAAATCAACAATATTTAATTTTTGTTGCAAATCAAGATTTGGATTAATTTGCATATAACCTTTTTGATTGTCATACTTAGCATTCATATTGATACGCACGCTATCACGCAAATAGTCCATAGCAGTATACCCACCACGGCCCATTTGTCGCATATATTGTGCCATTACATCAGCATGTTGTGCCATCAACAACGCATTAGCTTTTGCCGTTTCACGTTGTTTTCTATCGGTACTTTCACCAATCGCTTTAACTACTTTGTTGTACACTTCATAGCCGCTCTTGGATAATTGCATCCGTAACGCTATATCGTTATCTGCTAGGGCAAAAATCTTATCATGCAAGCGTTCAAGGCTTTCAATTTGTTGTAGCGTATGTTCCATATCAGCATGATGGATATTGCTTTGGTTAAGTGCTTCCGTATTATCAGCAAATGCAGTTTGTGCTTTTGCTACGCTAGAATGAAACGCTGCACGTCTACGTTCTGCATTAGTGCGTGGTGCTTTACCGCCATTATTAGACTTGTAATTACTTAGCCATTGTGGCTCTACACCACTTGCCGTAGCTTCTTTAATATCATTGTCCATGTTGTCAAAGTCGCTTGCGTAGTTTTCACGATACTCTTGCACTAGGTTTTTGTACAAGTTGTTGTATGCTTGTTTAACCTGAGTAGGGTTAGCGAATACTTGGTCTAGTACTTCACGATCTACATCGCTTGCATCTTCAAATTCATCACGGATAATGCTTTCTTTAACTCGTTCAGCTTTCTTTTCTGTTGCATCAACTAGGTTATTGTTAAAGGATTCCACTTCAGCTTTTGCACGTTCAAGGGTTTTCATAGACATACCGCCACGAGTAAAGTATGTGCTTTCTTCTAGTGCTTTTACAGTTTCTTCCGTTAAGCCACCGCTTAATTGTGCATACTTTCCGATTGGTACAGGAATATCTGCATTAGCTTCGATACTCTTTGATACTTCCTCTTGAGTAACTAGGCCACTATCAATCATATTCTTAATAGCTTGTTGCCCTTGCTCTGTTTCTGCCATTTCATTAACATTCACGTATGCAGTAGATACACCTACATTATCGCCCTGTGCTTGTACAATCTTTCCGTACAGTTCAGGGTTTTCTTTTGCCATTTTGTTTGACGATGCATCTTGTTTCAATGCTTGCATAATAGCAGTACCATTTCGATTTTGTTCTGCCATCACGGCTTGTTGTTGCTGCTCTGGTGTTAGCTTTTGAAATTCATGGAATGCTTTCATAGTGTGAATACCACTCACACCGCCACCGATTGCACCCAAACCAATAACGGCTGGTAGTGCTTGTAGCATCGCACCGCCTGCACCTACTGCCATATCACCTATGGAATATACTCCCTCTGGGTCATTATCGTTGCGGTATAGGTTATGTTGGAATTTTTCGTTAATGTCTTGCAAGCCCTCTTCGACTAATTCAGAACCGCCAGCCTTAACAGATGCTTTGGCCATTTGTGCAACAGTAGTGCCAATGCCCCTATTAAATGTTGCGATTGTATCACTTGTAGCACCTTGTAATACTTTTGACATTACCGCTTTAGGTGCTACTTTACCTATGCCTTTAACCATGAAACGTGTAGATGCCATTTCAATACCTGTATCAACTGCAGCATATGTCATTGCATATTTGTATGCTTCATCTTTTGAGTACACACGATTGCCGTTAGCATCTTTTTTGTTGATGAGTTCTAGGTATTTATTACCGAATGACATTTTGTACATTTCATATGCCATGTCAGCACCGCCACCCCATTTAGCACCAGTTACTGCACCTGCACCTATACCTACACCATCGGTAGTTAAACCGCCAATTACCGCACCGATTGCACCGCCTATGATTGCACCTGTACCGCCTTGTTTACCCATCATGTATGCTTGTGCTGACGTATCACCTACAATAGCTTGTAATGGATTTAATGCATCTGCTTTTCTGTATTGTTGTAAGTTGCCTTGCAATCGTTCCATTTCATCGTTTAGTTCTTTAATTCTATCCGTATCAGTAGTATGTGCCATTTCAAAACCAACATCACCTAGTTTCATTTGGTCGTTCATGGCCCATACGCTTTGTTGGATGCTGTCAAAAATACCACGTGTAGCTTTTACCGATTGTAAATTTTGGATAGCTTGAATACCCTCTGCTTGTGAGTTGTATTTCACTTTATACATTTCTGGGTATTCATCATAGATTTCTTGTACTGTTCTACCTCTATCAACTTGTGCGGCTAATGTTGCAGCCGTTCTAAATCCATCTTCATTGCTATTCATGATTACATCAGCACCGATATTTAATTTATTTGCGTATTCTAGTGCAGCATTAGCTTTTAATTCATCATTATTATATTTGAATTGTAATGCTGATGTTCTGAATGTAGCGTTATATGCAATGCTAGGGTCAATGCCTGTTGCATCTGCAATAGCTTTTAACCTGTCCGCAACAAGCATTTTATTGTCATTACCTGTTGTATCAACTATGAACGGCTTATCCTTTACAGTATCAGCAATAGAAGATACCGCATCAATAGCATTGCCAATAACACCATTAACAGGTTTTAACTCTGTTTGATGTTCGTCTAAATTGACTGTGCCGTTCGGTTGATACTTGTTAAAATGCCATTGATTAGTAGCCATTATGCTATCTCCTTAGTTATCTAAATCACCAAATGTTTGATGGAATGTACGTTCATCGTAATCGTTGTAATCGCCGTTTTCGTCTGTGCCACCATTTCTATATAACCTTACGTAGTGTCCACCATCATCACCTATTACTGGCTTGTAATCTACATATCCTGCACCATGTAAAGTTGCAAGCGATACATCACTTTGATAATTTTCGCCACTTTCCCAGAAATGGTTCACTTGAGTTGTTTGTATTACTTTAGGGCCTGCAATTTGATTTGCATACCATATCTGATCACCAACACTAGGCGGTTCTCCATGTTCCATCACGTACTGTTGATGCCATGCACTAAAATCTTTTCTAAATCCATCTTTAAATAAGCCTTTTTGACTATCTTTTAATCCATCCATTGCATCATCCATGACTGATTGAACGGCGGATAAATCAACAGAATACGAACCTGTTCCGTTATCTCTATCTGTTAATTCTTTGTTTAATTGGCTCATTTCTTGCATAGAAAGACTTCCGTTTTCTGCTGCGTATTTTAAAATATCACTAGCAGGTGTGCCGTTCTGTATCATTTGTACAATATTAGTTTTGTACGCTGCATTATTAGCTGCAGCCGTTTCTGCACGTTCTGCATTTATAAATCCATTTCTAACAGCACCAAATCTTAGGATTAATTCAGGATTTCCAGCAGTAGATCTGTCTAAAAAGTTAGCTAATTCAGCATTAGATGCACCGTTTTTTTGCATCTCTAAATACTGTAACTTAATTGCTTTTTCTTGCTGTTTTAATTCTTCTTCACGTGCTTTTTGACGCTTTCCAACTTCAACATCATAGGCTTTTAAATACATATTGCGTTCTTCTAGCAATTCCCCATCAGTTAATTGTCTACCGCTTCCACTAAACTTACCAATACCAACTATAGGGTAAATATCAGCACCAACAATGGATACACCACTACTACCAGCTTGTGCGACTTTACCATCACCCATATATACACCTACATGTGTTACCCCTTTATAGGCTTTATCATCTGAATTAATAGCACTAGGGTCATCACTTGTGGCCCATCTAGCTTCGTTACTTGGAACGTGCCAGAACACTAAATCGCCTTTTTTAGCTTGTGAAATATCTGTTGTGAGTTTCCCCTCTTGCTCGGCTTGTAGGTATTGTCCATCAGCAGTTCTATAATTCAGCTTAACCCCTGCACTTGCCAATGTATCAAGCGTAAATTTACCGCAATCGGTAGCATCACCGCTATCACTACCTAGCACATAAGGTTTACCAATAGAACCATTCACCGCACTATCTAATGCAGCAATATTGATAGAACCGCCTTTGTTTTGATTTCTCAATCCGTTTACATATGCATCGGCTGCTTTTTCTCGTCCGCCCTCACCATATGTATCAACATCGCCAGAAATTTTTCCATTTATAGTTTGTTGCGAATTAACTTGTTGAAACGCTGCGTCAGCCTTGGCTAATATTCCCTCGCTTACACCTGCTTGCCGTAATGCTGCAATCACCTGTGGGCCGTATTTTATATCGTTTCTTGTTACTGCTTCATTTACAACACTTTGACCGATAGTATCGTATACTTCTTGTTTTTTGCCCTTTACAAATTCTTCGCCACGATCACCATACATTAATTCAATATTCTTACCAATACCATCCAATGCAGTTTGTACTACATTAGGGTTGTTAAATCCTAGCACCGCTATTTGTTTAGATTGGTCTAGATTGTTATTAAAAGTAACATCCTTGTATTTCTCACGTTCTGACCGCTCGTGTACTTGTACCCTTGTGCTATTGGCTATTGTATCGTTATCGGCCATTCGTAAAAATCTATCTCTAATTCGATTGTTATTAGGTAGATTATCTAGTATTTCATGTCTAGCCTTGCTTTCAATTTCATTGAATGAATATCCGATATTAGCCGCACCACCTAATGAGGTGTGTAATAATCCATTATCCTCATTTGTTAGTGCATCTGAAATGCGTTTTTTGTAATCTGTTTCAGCGTTCATGTAGGCTATATTTAAATCTTCATCAAGTTTCTTTTGATATTGTTCGTTAATATTAGCGATTCCATTAGCGATGCTACGCAACCCGCTTTGGTCTGCACCATATGCAATTTCGTTTGCGTAATTGTGTATTTGTCCATTAATGGTGTTTAGTTGTTCTTGGCTTTCATAATTAACAAGTTTCATATCAGCCTACCTATATCTAACCTTACGTACAGTAATAACAGATGATGGCCCTGTGCCGTTTTCCATTCGCATTGTGTCCGCTTGTCGCATTCCACTAAATGCATCAAACGTTGTATCACCACCATATACAGTCTTGTACTTTTTAGCACTTGCACTACTACCTGCATATTGTTGTTTCAATCCGTACATGCTAGATGCACCACTCAAGATAGTTCCGAGCATTTGCAATCGCCCTTGCGTTTTCGCATTAGATGCAGCTGCTCTTGCACTACTAGCTTCATTGCGATAATTTACCCCATTAAGATATTCATTGTAGATACTATTATTCTTGTTAGTTTCCCAATTGTTAATATCCTTGTTATATTCATCGTAGCTACTAGCCATTAATTGTAATGGTGTACCACTCATGGATAACCCTGTAGCGCCTGCTTCCGCCGTATTCTGACCTGCAATCAACCGCATTTTATTGTCCATCTTATCACGCTCTTGTAATGCTTGATTGGCAATATCCTGTTGTTTCCTATCGGATATTCGTGCATTAGCTTCTGCTGCTTGTGCTTGTGCATTATACATTGCAGTTTGTGCTTTAGTTTGTTGGTGTTGGCCCCATAATGTAGTAACCAATTGACCTGCCATTAATGCAATAGGATTACACATTCGCATCCCCCTTTCTCAATGTAAATAGTTCCATTCCGTTATGTGTTATATCAGAATGAATAACCGCCCCTAGTGATGTAAGCCATCGCTTCGAGCGGTTATTTTTCTTATGTATGAAATTGAATAAACATTCATGAGTGGATAACCACTCTTTTATGATTGCGTTACTTCGTTTTAGAAATTCTTTTTGCAATTTCAAATTCGTATCCAGTATCTTATTCCCCAAGAAATAAATACAGTACATTCCGTTGATTGTTTTTTTTGAGATACCATATACGGCTATTGGTACATCATTCTCAATTACAATGTGGTTTTCGTAATCATCACTGCATATATCCCTCACAAAATCATTTTTTCCATAATTTGGAAAATTTTGGTTCGCTATATTGACCTCTAAGGTGTCTATGGCTCGTAAGTTGATATATAAGTCATGAATTAATGAAGTGTGCCTTACAGGGCAAATCTCAAAGTCCTGTAACATTTGGAAAACCACCGCCTATTTCTATCTCTCTTGTAACGCTTAAAAGGTTAAATGGATAAGGTTTTTCGTGAAAAATGCATACAGATGCATCGGTTGAGTACACTCCATCGAATTTTGGCAATATACATACCTTATCGCCACTATATAACTTGAGTGGCGGTAATGAAATATCATCCATATGGTTGAAGTTTCTTCCGATTTTGCCACCGAATGAATTTAAGATGTTTATCGATAATCTACTCATCGTTAATTGTCGACCTTGTAATGTTCCATCTTGTATCTGCATTTCGATGCTCGGAATACGTAATCGTGTAGTGTAGTTAATACCAACAGCTACGCTTTGTGCCTCACCATCGATATTAATAATTGCCGTAGGTGGTACTTCCTTAATTGGCCGTTCCCTACCATTTACAACGATTTGCACATCCTCACCAATCAGATGAGGTACTGTGATAGTGCTGATATTCTCTGTGCTAGTTTGTCTGATATAACAGTCCATGTACACGTTGTTATTATCAGCGTTATACATTGGCTCAAATCGTTCTATGCACATGACTGTACCGCTTTTGAAATCACGCTCTACGATTACATACAAACTATCTTGTTCGCCCTCAGCTACGCTCTCAGCGTATTTGTATTTGCCTTTTGTGGTGAAGTGCGACCATGCATACACCTTTTGTTCTGGTATGTAAGTTAGACAATCAATATTGCCATCATCTGTTACGTAGTAAACGATACTATCTGGATCTTGTGCATAAGCACTTGTGATAAAGTTACGATACTTTGTCAGATGCTTAACGAATAAAGTTAGGTCTGCCCCTGTGTAGTTATCGCTTTCATAGGAATATCCTAAATCACGCACTACGCACCCTCTAGCTTGCACGTACACACATCTATTCCCTATGTATTGTGGCTCACATTCAGATGCACCACGTTGGGTTTGTGTGCGTAGATTACAGTTAGTCGGTGTGATAGTTTTAGAACCATCAATTATCCATTCATTACCGCTAGTCAAAATCAATAAGTCATTAGCAGGTATCAAATGTCTAATGTCATACATTTTGCGGTTAATTACTGGTAGTGTGATTGCACTATCATCTGTAATCGTACCGCCTACCTTTTCTACACCAAAGTTTGAATAATCACCTGTTCGACTAAACCATATGTAGTTAGGATATTGAAAGCTAGATGCTAGGATAAACCTATCTTGATAAAACGTACATACACGAGGATAACCAAGGCCTTTACCCCATTGTCCAAATCTAAATTTAGAGGTAGCTTCATTTTCTACAACGCTATTCAATACATTTACTTTAACGTGCTTACTATCAACAAATTCTTTAATCTCAATTACACCATAGTTAGAATGTGGCAAGAGTGATATGTCTACATTAACGCTACCACCTTTCAAATCAGATACAACTTTCAATCTAGCACTAGGTGTAACCTTGCCTGTGTCGGTTACGTTGTAGTCATTGTTGGATGTATATATCCTGTAATCTTTCCATGTAGTGCCATTGTCATTGCTAATTTGGATTTTAACTGTACCATTCCATGTACCATGTGATGTGAATTTCCATGATAAATCCTCATCAGCACTAAATTGTTCTACATCGTAATTGATATTATTGTAATCCTCACCAACAAGTCTACTATATCCGCCGTGTCTTTCACGTGTAACATATTCAGTACGTTGTATTACTTCGCCAGTTTTACTGGTGCTTACTGCTTTAACAAAATGTTCAATCTGCATGACTGAACCAACCATATCAGCATTGAATATATCTTTTGTGGCGGTTAATGTATCGCCATTCAAGATTACAGTACTTTCTTTGTCTATGTTGACTTCGCCGTATGGTTGCTCAGATAACTTGTATGTGTCAAATCGCCAGTCTGTATCAGAATACCTAGATAGCGTTTTAACAGGATACTTGCCACTGCATATGAACATGACATCACCACTTTGGATGCAATTCAATTTATCAACCACATCACTTTCAAATGGTGTTTCTAGTTCAATACCTGTATAAATACCATTGCGCCATACTCGGATGTACTGTTCGCCAATCTCAAGTAAAAACGATTTATTTTTCTCGGCCGTAAATTCAAATAGCCGTGTAGACTTATCTTTGTTTTTAACTTGCCCTATATATTCTGACCCCTGCCGTCTAGCTACTGCTCCATAAGGTCTGATTACTGCATTTTCTGCTAATAGCAACGCACTTTTGAATTGATCTAGGTCAAACCGCCTAGATACATCTGGCGAAATCTCACCTGTTGTAAATGCAAGTTGTGATATATACATTGGTTTCATATTTACCAACTCCTTGCTTTTACATAGTTAGAAATATATGGCATATCTTGCCTACGTTCTTTAGCACTCAAACTCTTGGCCTCTTGCGTTGCTGCTTGATAGAGTTTATAGCATTGGTCGAATAAACCACTATTACCAGTTAATGGCATAGCTAGTTCTGCCCCCATTTTAGATTTCAAGGCCTGTACGAATACAGGACTGAATACATCTATATCTTTCACATCATACACATAGTCAATGTACGCAAGCGGTACATCGCTCACTATGTACTTTGTGTTGTCATCAAAAGTAAATACATCATATTCCTTTTGGCTTTCCGCTTTAAATCGTTCCCCTTTAGGAATAACCCCTAAAATACGTAAGCACTTTTCAGGATACGCATAAACAAATTCATAGCCAGCCAACTTATGTTCAGATAACACGCACTCTTCACGCTTTCGTGCAAAATTCCATTCGTATTGAGATAGTAGCATCTTGCGTGTCGCATCGTAATGCAATCTGCACTGTCTAGCCGTTTCTGTTTCTTCATCAAGGCCGTATATCCTACCGCCATTGATAAGACTAAGAGCCATATTACAAATATCAGTAGGTGTCATATTGCCCCCTTTGTAGTAAAAAAGAGGGATGCATAAGCACCCCTCATTCTGTTATTCTGCAGTTTCTTCCGATTTCTTGCCACGTTTCTTTGGCTTATCTTCTACAGTTTCATCTGTAACATCGGTTTCATCTGCGCCTACAGTTTCAAACAAATCATTGAAGTAATCTTTATCGTATTCAGCTACTTCTTCTTTTGTAAGTTCTACTGTTTGTCCTTCTTCAATTAAACCCTTTGTATTGTGATACAAAGTTACTTTTGCAATGTATTCCATGTTACCCCCTATTTGCTAGTGATACCGCTAGTTAAGAATACAGAAATTGTGCCAGCCGTTGCATTGTTGACATTAGCACGTGTATAACGTTTAACACCATTTGCCAAGCGCACTTTATATTCGTACCCAGCTGGTGCATTGGCTGGTAATGTAATACCATGCAACAATACAGGGTTAGCAATGTTTTCTGTATCAGATGTATATACGTTGATTAATGCAGTACCAGTTAATGCTTTATCTACACGAACAACTAACCACAAGTTAGGGTCAGCATCACCGCTAGTAACCATAACATCGGAGCTGACATTGCCAGATAATTCACGTTTCCAATGGAATGTATTTAAAGTATCGATAATCATGTATTTTCTCCTCTCTACTATGCAGTAACACGTGCTTCTGTGGAAAGCAACGCATCAATTTTACGAACAGGAATACCATTCGCACGAGTAACCATTTTACCCATTTCCATATCTTCTGTGATAGTAGAACCATGTACTTTATTCTTTTGCAAGCGTAAGAATGTACGCAATTCTTGGTTCATGTACCAGACTGGTCTACATCCTGTTAAGCTATGCATTTTTTCTTCTGCACGGATCATTAAATTAATCAAATTAGGGCCTGCGGAAATATCTTCTTTGATGGACTTCATATCGATATTAGCGATACGTACTACATAGCGCCAATCACGCACACACAAACCAATGTTTTGTTCAAAGTGAGTACGATATGCCTCAAACAAAGAGCCGTCAGGTTTAGTGATTGTAGTCTTACCTTTATCTTCTTGTTGTAAACCTGCCTCTGTACCACGTGGATAAATACCATGTACAGTAAGTGGGCCCCAACCTACAAGCCACATAGATGCAAGGTTAGCAGTACCGCCAGCATCGATAATGTTTTTAGCGCTATCAGCTTTTTTAGGGTCTAATGTATTAAAACGTGCGGATAAACCAACGAATTTTTCAGGCGTACTTTCATCACCATAGAAAAGTGTACGTGCGATTTCTTGACCCATAGCCTCAACAAATGCAGCATCTTCTGTAGCACGGAATGCTACAGGGTCATTAGATAATTTAACCAACTTAGCATCTACTTCGGAGTAAGCCTCCAACATACCGCAAGTGTCGGTAATTTGTTTTGTAGTAGATTTGCTAGGTTGTACACCACCATAAAGCATGCGCCATGTAGCCTCAGGCAAGCCAGTACGTACTGTTGTTTTGTTAGATGTACCATCATTACATTCAATCATTGTCATATCTTGAATGATTTCGTTTGTTTGGTTCAATTGCTCAATGATTTGTGCAATTTTACCATTTGGATCCATACGAGTTTGTAAATCCAATAATGTAGGATTGTTAGTTCCAATTGTAGCCATTAATTAATCTCCTTTAATCTTTAAACATGGACGGATACATATTCCGTCTAATAGCTTCGTCAGATTGATTATTTGCAGGTCTGTTGTTCCCTGCATTGCTATCTTCGCCCGCCATACCAGCGATATGTGCGAATAGTTGAATTACTTCTACACGATTACCCAAGCCGTTTTCAGCTAGGATTTCACGGATATTAGGGATTGTCTTTTCTACTGCTTCAACACCTGCGGCCGCTTGGCTAACAGTAGTATCGAATTTGTTCCCTAATACCTTTTTAGCGTTTTCTGCATACCCATCGTATTGTGCTTTTAGCGCTTCTTGCTTTTGGTTTTCGTAAGCTGTTACAAGGTTAGTTGCATATTGATTGCCAAACTTAGCCATCTGTAACGCTTGCTCTTGCGTTGCACCTACACCATTAAGCATTTTTGAAAACTCATCTGCGATGGTTTGGTCTACTTCGCCACCCTCAAATGCAGTTGAGAAATCATATACAGTAGGTTCTGCAGGTTGGTCGGTGTTAGCATCACCGCCACCGCCTAAAATCGTACTTTGTTGGTCTTGTGTGTTCGTGTCCTGTGGTGTACCACCATTTGCACTATCCGTGTTATTGTTTGTGCCTTGTTCTAAATTTTCATCCATGGTTATTCACCTTTCTCTAATTCGCTTTGTTCTAAAGTCTTGAAATATTTTTGCATCTGAATATTTTCTATTTGTGCTAGGTGATATTTCTTAACACCCTCTACACCATCGCCAATCTTTCCTAAATCGTTTTGCAATAAAATAGCAACAGCCCTCATTCCCTCATTAAAGAATGTTGTACTGTTGCCTGTGAATGATTGGCTATTCAGTTTTGCTCGGTCAAGAATGCGATAAAAAAACCACCTACCAAGTTCATCACTCAGTACGTGGTTTAGCGCTTCAACATCACGCTCTCGCATATAATCTCTTTTCTGCTTCATCTAGTACCCCATTCCCATTAACTGTTGCATAACAGGGTTTCCATCATTTGCTGCATCGGTTGCTTGTTTTGCTGCACTAGCCATTTGAGGTGCTAATTGTGCCGCTTGTATCATTTGTGCTTGTTCCTCTTGTTCTTGTTGTGCCTGTTGTTGTTCTTCCATCTTAGTTTGATAATCGTCATTGGATACAATTACTTTTGCAGGAACACCGAGGTTAACACCATAATAATCTGCTGCTTCTTCAAAGTTAAACTTTTGTAGAATGTTAGGATTGCCCTGCGCTAATGACATTAAGAATGCGAAATACTGCTCTATAGAAGTTAAGGATGATACTTTCTGAGCCTGTGCCAATGGTGAAATGTACTCTATCTTCACATCTTGGCCGTTTAACTCTTCCGCCAATGCTTCATCGATTGGTGGAAATACACCTGCACGATCTAATATCGCATAGGTACGTTCGATAATCGGATTAAGAAATTCAGATAGTAACCTTTCAACTACAGGCCCTAATTGTTGTAGCTTCTCTTGCGTGCGTTCCATGACTTCCCTTGCCGTCATTTGTCCATTGTCCATATTGTCTAGCATAAGGAATAAGTCAGCACTATATGCACGCTTGATACTGTCTTTAACTTCGATGATTTGTTGCATAATCCAATCAAGATTGATACCTACGTTAAAGATAGGTTCAACTTTACCGCCTGTATCGACTTCGGTTATACCGCCTGGAAATAGTGATACGCTACCGATTACATCAGATGTTACGGCCATTGGCGGTTTTACACCGAGTTCAATAGCTGTTAATCGGTCTAGTTCCAACTTCTGCAACATCATCGCATCAGATTGTGCGAACCATGCACTACCTTTACCATAACCATTTAGATCATGTGTAGTGTGCCGTGCAATCGGAATAGGCCATTCTTCATAGCCACTATGTCGCAAGATTTCATCATCCCTACTCCCCTCAACCCAGTAAATAGAGGAGTAAGGCATGTTCTTATTACCTAGTTTTCCGTTGCGGTCTTTGTTCTCGCACACCAGCCAACAAACAGTATATACAGTTGCATTACCCTTGCCATCATCGTATGCGTTTTTAATCTTTTCGGTACAGTTATCATATCCAAACTCTTCCACGAGTTGGTCGCAAGTCATGTTATACTTCCGCCCAAACGTATTAACCTCACCATTAGCATTACATTCTAATGCATAAGTACCGATTGGATACGATGTGAAACGTACACCAACTTTACCATCAGGCATGATTGACATAGGCGCTTGTCCGAATGGTAACTCCATATAGACTTGGTGAACCACATTGTAGAAATTGGATTTTGCAAATACTGCATACAATATTTCTTCACGTTCGTCTAATACTTTCGCCACATCGCTATTTGCTGCCATGTCCGTATTTTCCATGGTTAACTTAAACCATTTACGGCTAGGCGGTGTCATTCCACTCATTACACCACTGGCGAATATTTGACAACTTTCCCATGCAATCCCAGTAAGGATTTTATCGGTATACAATTTCGATTGGTCTTGTTCGCCATCGAATACACCAAGGAATGGTAACTGATAATCTCTTATCATCTTCCATTTCTCAACGTACTTTTGACGATTGGTGAACATCTGATTGAATTTAGCTTTTATTTTCTTGTAGTCTTTTGGTTTAGTTACAGGCTTTTCTGTAGGTTGCCTTGCTAGGCTCGATAGAATAGTACTCATATTAACCGCCTAATGTTGTTTTGCCTGTTGCTTGACTTAACGCACTAGCCAAGATTGTACTATCATACCCAGTTTTCTTACGTTTCTTATCTGTAAACCATTGCTCATCTTTCTTTTGCGTCATGTCATCAGTCTGTGCGACTGGTGCTGGTGCTGGTGTAGTAACACTTGGTGTCTTAGCTTTCATACACATTCACATTCCCCCTTTACCCAAATGGTTTGTACTCTGTATTAGCTACTCTTCTGTGATTGCCATTTACTTTTTTAGTGACCCTAAATGCAAAGGTCAAGGCTAATGCATCGCCTTTGTTCGGAGATGGTAAGCCTCTTTCTTTCATGTCTTTCTTGCTTTCAAGTTGGATACGGCCATTCTTATCAATGATTGCTTCTGGCCCTACGAGGTCATCATACAGTCCTTGCTCATTAGGAATTGAACCGCCCTCTTTTAGCCATTCTTTCATTTCACCCCACATGTACGCACGCATGTTGAGATACATATTGTTAGGACTAGCACCACCAAAGGCAACTAACCGCCATTTTCTACCCATTGACTTACCAATGCTGTAAATACCAGTGCCGTACCCTTGGTCTATGAATACTGCATCAGCTTTATATTCATCTTCAAACTGTGCTATGAGGTTGGCCATACGCATATCATCGTCATTCTTTTCAATGGTTGCCAAGCACTTCATGGAATAACCATTACGCATCACGATTTCTAATGTATCGCCACCAGTCCATGCAGGGTCTACACCGATAATTACAGGTAGGTTGTTAAACTCACCAACTCTGTACATTCTCTTTTGTGCTTCATCTACAATTGATGCGGATATGAATTGTGTATCCGATGCACTAGGGAATATCCCTCGTACACGCACTTTTACAAAGTCGCTATCTTCACCATGAATATCCACCCATTCTTGTAATTTCGCTTTGTTTGAGGTTTTAACAGTACGGCTATCTATCTGATAAGTAGTCCAATATGCACGATGTTTTCTGAAACATTCTCTAAATCTGCCACTATTCCGTGTAGGATTTCCAAACACGCACCATATAATCTCGGTTTCCTTATCTGTCAAAGCACCCTCTGTTACTTCCCAAATCTTATCGGAAATAGCGGATGCTTCATCAAATATGATAAGTATTCTGTTCCCTTGATTGTGCAAACCTGCGAATGCTTCTGGATTACTTTCGCTCCATGGAATAGCATCTATCCGCCATGTCTTTTCGTACTGCTTATCAGCACTAAACAATGCGGTTGCCGTGTATGTAAATAGTTCCTTGCCTATGAACAGGTTGTACCACTTGTTTAACTCAGCCCAAGTCTTAGACTTTAACTGTGTATCAGTATTAGCGGTTACTACTCCCCTTGTATTCTCATGCGTAGCAATAGCAAATAGAATTAAAATCGATGAAAACGCTGACTTACCAATACCATGACCTGATGCAACTGCAATTTGAATTGCTTTTGCCAACGATTTGCCCTTACGTAGTTCTTCACCTATTTTCTTAAAGGTTTCAACTTGCCACTCATCAGGGCCGTCAAAGTTTTCAAGTGGTGTTCCTTTTTCACCCCAAGGAAAAGAAAAGTATGTAAAGCCTAATGGATCATGCGTAAATGAACCCAACGCATCAATCAGTTGTGCCTTGTTGTACTTCATCTGATTTTACCCTTGCTTGCTTCATGCGGTCTGAAATATCAATCTCTATTTCTGCATCAAGTTTTACTTTTTCGGTAAATAACATGTGCCGTTTACCTAACAATTCGGCTGCTTTTGTTCTATCTGCAATCGATGCATCCAAACCGAATGCATCTTTTTCTTCGCCATTCATAACCTTGGTTAGGTACTCCAATACTTCATCAGCAGTTGCGATTGTGTTTTTGCTACGCTCGTTCATAACTGTATCTATATATTGCCGTACCTTAGGTTTTCTTAGCATCTTGCTTCCTGTTACACTTGCACTATTTTCTGCATATCCAGCCTTGATAGCACTCTGTGTCGCATTGGTAGTCTTGATATACTCATCTGCAAATATTCGTTCTTTTTCTGTTAAGGTGTTAGCATCTGCCATATATCAATCACCACCTTTATATGTCTTAACTAAAAATAGCAACACCTCATGTTGTTTGGTGCTGCTATACTCACTTTCTTTCTTATAGAGTTGTCCTTGCTTGAACGTTTTCCCTTTCTTGTATTTGTGAGGGAATATCAGTTTGTACTCTTCCTCTGTGTACATTCGATTGACGATATATACTTTACAAGGCTTATCGTATTTGCTCCATGATTGCCTTACATCAACTACATACCGCCTGCCGTTCATCTGTAATGCTTTGAGCAGTTTCTTTATCGTTGGTTGATAATTCACATCAAGCACCACACAATACCGACTATAATTAATACACCGCACACAATAGCTAGGCAATCAATAATGCTTAATACGTTATCATCTCTATGTTCAAACGCATATTTGGCTTTCGCTTGTAGGTCTTTGTTATCTAAATCTTGTGCTGCACGTTTAAACAACGCTCTATCCTTAATGAATTGTTTAATCGCTTTAATCATTTTAGTACTTCACCACCTTTCCGCTTTAACTTCCCATTAGATCTAACACACAATCCACACACGCTTTTTCTTGCGTTCCCCTGTGTGATGTATGTTTGACACAAGCCGTCATATTCAATCATGCTTGCGGTGCAAATACCTTTTTTATTGTTTAGGCATTTACTTTTACAACACATAATTTCAGTCATCGTTTCTCCCTTTTTGATAACTTTATACAAAAAATGAGATATATCGCCGTGGATATACCTCATTATGTGATAGTTTTATTCATTTTTATTGCATACTCAAAACCAAAGTTATATAGTTGGCTATTCACCAACACGAGCATATGAATTGTAATCATGGTTAGCTCACTCTGTCTAACTCTCACACAATACTCGGTTCTTAATGGAACATATATAGCTTTAGTTTTCAGTATGCAATTGCACTCTCTAAACTAATACCGCCAGTTTGTAGTATGTAACATTTTTTCGCTTAAGGTTTTATCTCATGAAACGTATAGTTGGTTGTTATTGCAATATTGGAAAGGATTATATGTGCGGTATTAGTTTACAAAATGCAATATAAGAGGTGCGGTACAGTTAGAAATTAATATAGATTGTAATGACTTAGAAACAATACTCGTTGATTTTCAAATACAAAATATAAAACCGCACCTCAATTGCTATTTAGTTCTTAGAATTGCTCATTGGCAACTCTTACACCTTATATTCTACTATATATAGACTTGGACTTATACGGACATTTGCGGACATTTGCGGACATTTGCGGACAACTTTTCGCCACATTCAATCAATGCTCGTTGCTTATATCGTTTCGCCTGTTTAGTTGAGTAATTTCCAATCATCTTGTACGCATCTTCCGTTGTGGTATTCAATATGTACTCATATCTTAGAATGACCGCTCCTAGTTTTTCATCTAGGCTATCAATCAATGTGATCGCATCGCATTTTAACTCTGATAATTCATCAATACGCTTATCACGTTCTGCTACTGTATCAATAAATCTAGCTACGCTCCCCTCTAACCCTTGCGGAGTTCCACCGCCTGTTACTCGGTCTTTTGAGTAATCAATCGCACCTATAGATGTAAGGTTCGCTCTTAACTGATTGATTTCTTCTTTAATTGATGCAATCTGTACATCAATTAACTTAACAGGTTGTAGGTACTCAACCGCCTTTTCTATTAGTTGTTTTTCTTCATATTCTTCCAAGCATTCCACCTCACTATTTAAACGCTAGTTCCGCATACTCCCAATTAACAGGTTTATAAGCTATTACATTACTCCAAGATGTTCTTCCACCACACCACGTATACACTTTTCCATCTTCATATTTGGCAAAATATCTACACTTCCACACATTTTCACTTCTATTCTTTACAAAAATCGGTGTATCAACTTCCACTTTTGACCAATCAACAACACCTAGATATGCTGCAATATCAATCTGTTGATTTTCTTCTGTAAAACACGTACTTCTTATATCAACTCTATTTGACCATTGCGAAATACATTCACGGTCTTTGTAAAAGAATATCGTTCCGTTTTCTATTTCCGCTTTTTTGTATCCTAGATCATACATGCGTTTGAATAACTCATCTGTAAATTGTTTATCGTTCATGTTCCCATTCTCCTTTATCTTCATTCCATTTGTACCATTTTATATTTCCAAACTTTAACACGCTTGTTTGATACACCTCACCGATACAAAATTCATTATCGCCACTTTCATAAGCCAGTTGCTTTAGAAATTCAAACGCACTTTCCCATGTATCATGAGGTGCTATGTAATAATCTGAATGTTCTGTATATCCGCTATATCCAATCATTTAAACGCACCATTATAGAGTTTATCTAGTTCATGTCTGTATTGTGATATAATTTTGTTCTTTATTCTTAATGCAAATTCTTCTAATGTAATTTTTAAATACTCTAATTCACACATCGATACTTCAATACATATTTTTATGTCTACTCTCTTGTACACAACAATAAACCTATTCATATTCAACGATACTTCAGGTTCAAATAAGTAATCCTCATAAACAAATGTTAAGGCTCGTTGCAAAATATAAGTCGTATCGTGTAACCCTACTCTTTTTATATCGTGATAAATTCTCATATTCACCTCTTGTGATAAGGCGGATATTTCACCGCCTATATCTATCCAACCAATACTTTAATCAATACTACAAACCCAAATATCAAAGCTACTAGCGATACACCCATGATCGCATTGAAAAATAACTCTTGTGCAAATCGGATTGCCTTTCTATTATTTTCTGCATTCATTTATTACCTCATATTCTTTACTTGAACATTGGAATAAATATCATAAGCGTTATGCAAATCAGAAGTACAAAACACCACGCTAACATTCCAGTCATTACAACTACAAACATCATATCCTTTGTACATTTCTGCTTTTGTTCATTCATTATTTACCAGCTTTCAATTCTTCAACTTCCGCTACCAATTTAGTAACCAACTCTTCAAGTTGTTTGATTTTGCCTTTATGGTTAATTTCGTATTCACTACCTTTACCAAGTCTAAAAGATACACCTGCATTAATCATTTTGTTGGCCAATGTAGCACCTAAGCTAAACATAACGTGTTCCGTTGGTGCATAGAACATACCGAGGGCTACATCATTTGCGTTTTTGTAGTGTCCGTAGCCTACCGCAAATGTTAATTTATCATCGGAATTGTAGCCTAAGTAGTGCAACGCACTTAGTGCTGCATTGGATGCACCAGCTTTTGCTACTTCATGCATCACATTTGAGATTTGACCCACTGTATTACGCTCTAAATCTGTAATTCGTGTTTCGTGATTATTAATTCTATCCGTATTGTTCAAAATGGCTTGGCTATTTTGCCCTACACGCTCGTTTGTAGCGGTTAGAGTGTTATTAATCGTTGTAAATCCGTTATCCACCTTAGAGTTTAAATTAGAGATATTTGTAGTATTTCGTGTTACTCGTTTATCTAAACAATTTACATCTTTTTGTAGTTTCGCAATGTGTGTGCCGTTTGTTTCAATTTCGTCATACGCTGCGAATAGTTGGCTTCCGTTTACTGCATCTAAACTGCTAGGGTCTACACGGCCCGCACTTACATTGTGCAGTTGTCGGTTGTAGTTACTAATTCCACTGTATGTATCGCTTTTTTTACTGCCAAAGGATACTACGCTATTAGGACTTTCACCTGCGAACACGTGAGTTACCCCATTTAATACAACTTGTCGCACACCTACAGGGTTATCCGTTTGACTGTTTGTGCCAATCGCTACGGAATTTTGAATAGGTGCTGATGCATTGTTACCAATGACTACTGCATCAATACCACGCACTACACTGTGTGTGCCTACTACTACTGCACCTTGATTGTCTACAGTATTGTTAGCACCCAATACAGTTTGTTCTTTATTATTGCCTACATAGTTGTTGTAACCAATTACGCTTGCTTGATCAGCTTCAATTGTTCCATTGCCACCACCAATTACAACGCTATCATTTCCTGTTACTTTATTATCACGGCCAATTGCAATTGTATTTGTGCCTGTAACTACTGTATTTGCCCCTACGGCTACTGAATTGTAACCGCTTACTACTGGTGCTTGCGTGTTAGGCTCTACAGGGCCTGTAACTACACCATTTGCAAACACATTGCCACCAATTACACCCATAATCATTGTTGCTAATACTAATTTATTCATATTTGTTTTCTCCTTTTACTGTCTACGTTCTGTCTTTCTACTGTCTTTTCTGTCTATTTACTGTCTTTTTATTTGCCAGTACTACCATATCCACCATCGCCACGTTCTGTTTCGCTGAGTGTTTGTGCTTCTTCTACATCTACAATAGCGATTGGTACGATGATTAATTGTGCGATGCGATCACCTCTAAATATCATGTAATCACTACAAGATATGTTTTCATATGCAATGCTTAATTCCCCTCTATAATCTGCATCGATAACTCCTACGCTATTTGCACATCTTAGAGGTGTTTTGCTCATACTGCTTCTTGGTACTAATAACCCCATATATCCTTTAGGTATTTCTACTGCTAAACCTAGTGGAATTTTCTTTTGACTGTCAGCAGGTACTTTGATATGGAAAGGGCAATACAAATCTAATCCTGCTGCATCCTTACTACCTCTTGTCGGTAGTTGTGCGTACTCATTCATTAACTTTACTTTCACTTTTTCACCTCTCGTTGTATCCGATTTCTATTAGTCTTTCTCTAATCGTTGTAAAAGATACGTTCATAATTTCGCCTATTTTCTGATATGTCATTCCTTGTTCTCTTAACTCTATGGCTTTGCCTGCATCAATAGGCTTGCGGTGATTTTGTTTAACTCCCTTTGTGTAGTTCACCAATCCAAGTATCCGTAGTGCTTGGCTAACACTCATTTCAGAATAAACGCAAGTACCGAGTGCTAACCAGTTTTGACAATTATTAGGTATCATCACTATACCTGCTTCCTTTATACATTTCAAACCAATCATCCGCCCTCATGGTGATTAACCATTTAGCATTATTTTTTCGATGTGCCACGATTGGCATCACGTTCTTATGTTCGCTATCGTGAATTGCTTGTGCCATTGCTTTGTCGATATTTAATGCTTGTACACGCTTTACCTCAATATGAATATTAGGTAGTCCAACACAATCGCTGGCATCACCTGTATTTCCACAATATTGTTGCGTTCGTCTTACATCAAATCCATGTTCCTTACATAGACTAGCAAATTCACGTTCGCCTCTTGCGCCTTTTTGCTTGCTATTTATTGGCATTATCTATTCACCCATTTCATGCATCCAATTCGTAAATAATGCATTAACCCTGTAGGACTTAATTCGTACCAATCATCTCTAGCCTTAGCACGTCTTACAAATCCGCCAAACTCGTATATATTGCCTCTGAAATCATCTGTATCAATTTCATTAATCAAAATCAATCCTGCATCTTTAAGAAAGAAATTGATCTCATTTCTATTCTCTTCATACAAGCTTCTTGGCATTGCATAATACAAGTATTTTACATTCTTACAATCATGGTATCGTTTCTTTTTAAAATCACGTCTGAAGTCATGAATGTTTGTTTTGATTTCAACTTCTGTTAGGTATTGTGTTTTTAAATCAAAATATACGAAATCGGCTTCATATTCAGTTTTTCCAGGGCAATACATACTCACGTTTGGTATACATATTTTTTTACGAAATAAGTGTCTACCAAGAACATATTGAATGTCTTTTTCGTCCATATATACATCTCCTAATTATTTACTTTCACCCTTAAAAAACACTAACCATACTGTTTTACCTCTGCGTTGGCCAAGTATTGGCTTACTAGGAAATAACCCTTTAAGCATCGGTAACGTGATTTATTCTTCGTTCCACTTAAAAATCATCGTTCCATTTGTCTTCAGTACTCTCCAACACTCTGACAAGCCTTGTTTAATATCCTCTTGCCATGTTTGTTCTAACTTCCCATATTTCAACGCTAAAAACGATTTTTCACCAGCATTTAATAAATGTGGCGGGTCGAACACTACGAGGTAAAAACTTTCATCATCAAAAGGCATCTTGCGGAAATCTGCAATCACATCAGGTTTTACAATCAACTTCCTACCATCACATAGTGTTGTGTCTAATGTGCGTTTATCCATGTAACAGGTTTCATTATGTTCTTTATCGAACCAAAACATCTTGCTTCCGCAACATGCATCTAGTATTTTCATATACTATAAACACTTACTCCTTAACATAATCACCAATACGATATGGTTTTGTTTCTTGTACAACCCAAGATTTGAGATCGTACCCGTGCCGTTTTTCCCACGCTTGGAATACTTTTGTTAGTTCTTCGCTTAATTCGTCCATATGTTCATTTTTAACATCTTTCATGTAATCGTCTGACCATTCTTCGATTTCATCATCTAAATCGTAATCACACACATTCCAAATTACTCGTTCGCCGTCTATCTCAGGTACATATCTATATGGATGACCTATTTCTATTGTTGTTTGTAACAATTCTTCTCGACTTAAAGCATCAAAATCACCATAGTTATATTCATTATCTACATAATCTGCGATGGCATCTTTAATACTGCCTTGTGGTTCACCTGCTATTTCGTCGTCTACCCAGCAATATTTTGTTCTATCTTCGACTAGCATTTCTATTCCTCTAACTCTTCAACTTCTTCAACCTCTACTTCATCAATCCAATCATTCATATCACTATCATCTACATCTGTTGCACGTTCGATTAAATCGGCTAATTGGTTAGCCATCTCAAGGCTTTCGCACTCTACAACTTTTTCAAAACCAATTTTTGCATATCCTGTAATTTTAAATTGTTTCATCTTGCTCTCCTCTTAGAACGGAATATTTCCATCAGTACCATTATTTTCAAAGCTATCAAAGTTACTACCACTATCAAATTCGCCCTCTAATTTTCGCCCTACGAAATTAGCAACTACCTCGGTTACATATTTCTTTTGGCCGTTGCTATCCTCATAGGAACGTGTTTGTATTCTTCCCTCTACGAATAGCCGTTCGCCTTTCTTACATGAACCAACGGATTCGCCTGTCTTTCCCCATGCTACGCAATTAATGAAAGCCGTTTGTTCTTTTGTTTCATTGGTTGCACTATCAATATATGTGTTAGTCGCTGCGACTGTGAAAGTTGCTACGGCTCTTCCTGTTTTTGTAAAACGTAATTCAGGATCACGTGCTAAATTACCTAAAATCTGTACTGTGTTCATATCAATTTCCTTTCAATATTAATCTTTCCTTTGTATGTTCTTATCATGTCATGCATACACTCAAACTCTTTTGCGTTCGCTTTCATTAACATTGACATTTGCTCTGTTGCTTCCTGCTCAGTTTCCACATTGAGTGGTATTTCGATTAGGATTGCCATTTTGTGTTTTTTTCTTAGCATTTATCCCCCTTACCAATAACTAAGCTGGTTTAGTTTCGCCTTACAATCATCTACATATACATCGTAGCTAGGATGAATGTGGCAATCGACTGTTGCCTCATCACGCATGATTTCAAGTAGGTTATCGATTTTCACTCTAGCCTGTTCTTCGCTAGTAGCTATTACTGTAAAGCTAATATCGAACGATACTTTACAACTCACTTCAAATTCCTTTGGCTTTTGTTTCATCTATCCCCCTATTGCCTGCCGTAGTAATGCTTTTCCTTTATCTGAAATATCAGCATTGTCTAATATTTCATTTAAGTTAACTGGCTTTCGCTCCTCTTTAACTGTTTCAATTAAATGTCCATTCGGTAGCATTTTGATTTGTGCATTACCTGCTTCTATTTGTTTTCGCTCTTCCTCTTTCTTCATCTTCATTTCTAAAAGCAATCCATCATTCTTGATTTCAGATGCTTTTTCATCGTTTCTGTTTTTCCTTTTTACTAACTCTTCATAGCATCTGACAAATTGAGACATACAAGCAGCACGATTATAATCACCATTCCAAGGGTTAAACGCACTCCATATTGTTTGTGCTGCCTGTTTTGTTATTCCGTCTAAATGCTCTAACCCATGCTCATAGCTATACAGTCTAACTGCATCTTCAACTACCCCATAAGCTTCTTGTGCAGTCATCATTTCTTCTTTTCCGTTGATGTAATTATCAAGTTCTTTATACTCACTCTCTATTTCTGCAAATGATGGCAAGAATTTACATTTACTCAACAGATTAAGCATGGCTCGTTGTAGAATTAATGGATCAGCATATGATAACTGATGAACATACAACTTGATTGTTTCTTTAGAGGGGCTAGTGTTCCACCCTGTACTCAATATCAATAGTGCTTCCAGTATCTTCTGTTGATGGTTCATTTGATTGTTCATTTACACCCCCATATTCGTTCATCAAATCTCGCATATCGTTTAATGTATCTTGCTTATTGTTTTTCTTTTTGATTGGTTTATCGTAACCATTACGTTCCCATGTTCTTACACATGCTTTCCAATCTTTCATAGCATTCTTTCCTACTTTCCAGCCGTTGCTTTCGTAGTAGTCATAGAATTGTTCAGCGTTTACATTATTATTTCGTTCAAGACAATACTGTGTAATTTGAGATAGAGTAGGTTTTTCAAAACGCTTGCGTTTTGTTGTAGTGCTTTTTGCACTACTATGTATCTCTTTCTCTATCTCTATATCTTTCTCTAACTCTATCTCTATCTCTGGTGTAGATTTGTCGGAGATTTGTCGGAGATTTGTCTGGACATTTGTCCTATCTGTTTCTATTCGTTGCCTATATTCACGCTTTCTGTCTGCTTCACTACTGCCTTTACCTATGAAGTTTTGAATATCTAGCATGTAAATTGCACCATTATCCAACACATCAATAAGTCCTAAATCTTTAAAAACAGATAACGCTTGTTTGATTGTGCCTACTTGATGACCTGTTACGCTTGCTAACATATCTGCACTGTACGGAATACGTTCATTCACTACCAGCTTTCCGTCATTCTTTAGGCTTCGTAGGTAGAGTTTTAAAAGAATATTACTGTACAAATAGCCGTCTTTCATGCTTTCTAATATCTTCAACTCATCACTATCAAAGAAATTATCTTTCAGCCGTAGATAGTAATACTTTTTGTTGTCGCTCATAGGCTACCTCTTATAGATAGCTGGTAGTTTGTTTGATGAGTTTATCCACATCAAAGCCATTAATTTTTGTTAAGGTTTTGGCACATCTAACAGTCTTTGTTTTATTGATTACATCTAGTACGTCTTTTAATTCCGTAATTTCTTTTTCGTGTAATTTATAACTACCATTTTCTTGTTCTAGTTTTTCAATGCGTTTAATTACATATAATTCAACTACATCAATTCTCTTCATATCGTTTTGTCCTTTCTTCAATGATCGCTTCTAGCTTCCTTTTTGTTTCTTTGGCAAATACTCCATGTGCTAAATTGTTATGGCAATATCTGCACAAGCATGCTAGATTTGTTAATTCACTTGTACCGCCTCTACCTCTAGTGAATATGTGATGCACTTCCGTTGCAGGCGCGCCACATATTACGCAACATGGATAGCCGTCTATACTATCTCGTTCTATGGCTTTAGGTCTTGTAATTTTGTAGAGTTTATCGTCATTCCTTTTTCGTTTGTTCACTCTCCCACCCCTCTATAAGAGATTGGATGTACTCACTAGGTTCTAACTGAATACCCAATTGATTACATTCATCTGTTAGACAATCAATAAGTCTTGCCATTTCTTTTGTGTTATATACGCTGCTTCCGTGGTAGCACATAATGTTGTGATAACCCTGTAGGCTTTTACATTCGCCTGCATCTTCGGCTATCCACCCTATTCCGTGTGCTTGCCATATCGTTATATAGCGTTCAACTGCATCTTCTCGGACTGGAACATATGTAAAGTGTCCACAATCCTTAATAGCCTTTTTGTACACATCTTCTTTTGTTGTGTAGCTATTTTTGCTTAACTCAACTGCAATCTTCTGTGCTATAAGCCAGCAATAAGAATTGGCATTTAGACTTCTTGATTTAGTTTTACGTTTGATTTCTACTGTGTATTCTTTGTCAGTAGTAATCTTTGATAGGTCATTATCGTGCGGTGCTGGTATTACTACCATTACACCTAGTGGACTTCTTAATAATTCGATGTTATTTGTTGTCCATTTCATCGTTGTGCGTACCTTTTAGCATTCACCCAATTAAATGCTTGCTGGTAATGCTCTTGTTTTAGTTCTGACGGCTTACTTACTTTGAATGTTTCTGTTACATAATGCACTAACTCTTCTTCGCTGATACCGCCTTGTGTGGCTCTAGCTTTTAGAGTTTGCCAGTTGTATACAGTTTCTTGTGTTTGTTGTACTGGCTTTTTGCTATTGTCCATTGTGTCAGCATCTTTTGTATCATCAATTGCCAGTAATCCATTAAGAGCATACTTCCTTGCGTAACTGGATGTAGCACCAGTTACTTGTGATGCATCCATACCTTTTTTATCAAGGCTTTCTCTTGCGTATGCACTTGTCGATAGTTGTTCTTTCCCATCTGTAATAGTTGCGGTTGCTTTAATGTAGAACCTATCACCGATTAAATCGATACTATCTTGAATGGTTAGTACCAATCCGTGTTTAGTGAGTAGAGGTTTAACACCCTCTAAAATATCTTCGCAACTGCGGTAATTGTATTTACCAAAGGAATTGTATTGCCCTTTAGGTGCTTTTAATTCTGACTGAATAGCTACTATTTTTTCGATAAATTCCATGTTTCACCTAACCAATTTATTTAAATACTTCATCTACTGTTAAATCTTTTTTTAGATTATTGGAAAGTGCATTCACTATCTGAAAACATTCATCTATAGTAAATCTGCTTTTGCCTGTTTCTTTAAATAGATATGTAACTTTACTTGTTTCGATAATTGACGCCATTTTATCTTGAGTAAATCCGCATTCCTTTCTGAGGTTTATTAGCTTTTCGTATCTTTTCATCATTCACACCTAACCAATCTGTAAATTAAGATGCTTTTCAATTCTTGCACCTGCTACTTCTTGTTCATTCTTGATAGCTTTTTTGATTGCCACCTTATCAGCTGCGATTGTTACTTTTCTAAACTCATCAGGCAATGCATCTAAGTTGTCAATTTCTACTGTTTCGCTTTCTTTGTAGTAGCATTTGAATTGTCCAACTTTCTTTTCTGTTAGTTGGTTTTCTTTCATAACATGATCAATATTGCTCTTCAATCGTTCGGTCATGTTTTCCAACGTTTTTGCTTTTGCCTGCATCCGTTTCGCTTCATCTTTAAACGCTTGAATATCGCCCTTTAGATTGCGGATAAACATTGCAGTATTTTCGATTTTTTCATCGATGCTGCAATCAAGCATATCCAATGTATTTTGAATTGCTTCCATATCCTCATCTGTTTCCGCTACTTCAAGCATCGCTTGTAATTCTTTATAATCTTTATTCAATTCGTATAAACTTGGCATTTAACTTCTCCTTGTGCTACAATGCAAGTAGAGACATAATACATACTCTCTACTAGCACGCTTGCTTTCCTACGGCCTAGCGTGCTTTTTTTATTTCCCTCATCCAAAAGTTTGAAAGGATGAGTAGGGTTAACCCCAATGATATTTGTAAAAACGCTGTGTAAAAATCAATTCTATCGATTTCTACAGAACCTACTGTTCCTATTATCATTAGGAACGCTATTGTTCTTACCATCCAAATCAATTTCATAATTCATTACCTACAATCACTAGCATTTGGCTGGTGATTTTTTTAATTTCACTTTTCAAACGATTGTTTTCTTTTTCCAATCGTTCCACCTCGTTTTTTAATTTTCTGTAACCAATAGCCGAGTATTCACTTTCAACTCCTGCTAGTGCCTCGACCTCTTTTTTGTTAAATCTAACTCCACTCATATTTGGGAGTTGTTTTAACTTGCCTTTGTTTCTTAGGTCGTATACTGCGGAAATCGAAATTTGAAACAATTCCGCTACTTGGTTAGCCGTATATACTAGGCTTTCCATTTTATTCACCTAAAAATTTATTAATAAAATACTGTTGTCCTTTTCCTGTTACCTTTGTAGTTTTATTAACCGATGTATGACCATCAGCATGACTTACAACAGTTTCTTTGATTTGGAATAGTCCCATTTCCATCGCTTTTTGTGTAGGACTGTTATAATCAGAACCTTTACGTTTTATTAAATATGAGTTTTCACGTAACCAATTAAACAATCGTTTTTGCCCCATATCTTTTACTCCGTTTTGGTGAAGTAATTTTGCTAAATCACCTACTAAGATAGATGTATGACTGGCTGCTACACTATCAGCGAACAAAACTTTTGGCTTTTGCTCTTCAATCAAAGCTTTTGCTTTATTATGTTCTTCAACCTCATTAGCATATGCTCTTAATGCATCTGGCAATGTGCGAGGTATATCTGCAACGTATTGTCCTGTTTTACGTATTTGAGGGATAACATCATGTGTGATCCAACGCTTAAATTCTTTAGCTTCTGGCTTTCTACTTGAAAGCACCAAACTATATAAGCCATATTCATTGACAACAGATTTTTCTGGATTTCCCGGAGTACCGTCATTTAAAATGACACTACTCTTTTCATCATCGTCCAATCGGATTAACGCTTGTCTTGAATTGTTAATTTCAAGACAATTACATACATCTTTAGCAACAAACCAAGCTTCTTGACCTTGCATTACAATGCGTACATTACCAAATTGATTGCTTTTAAAAATTTGTAATTCACTCATGTATTCACCCTTTCTTTTTTCTACTTAAAGTAGACTAATAAGGCAAAATAATATCATCCATAGTTACTGAATACAATCTACATAATTCAGTTAAATTTCCGTAGTCGATTTCTGTTTTACCATTCTCCCAATTGTTGATTGTAACTTTAGATTTCTTCATTTTCTTTGCCACATTTTCTTGAGATAGATTTGCATTAACTCTTGCTGCTTTCAATGAAATTTTTAATCGCTTCAATTTATCACCCCTTTCTTATGCTATTAGTATAGTTTACTTAAAGTAGAATGTCAATACTAAAAGTAAACTTTTTTAAAAAATAGTATTGAAGTTTACTACTTTAAGTATTAATATAGAAATATACAGGTGAGAAGAATAGGAGTTTATCATGAATTCTGATTACAAAAAGGTGTTTGCTAAAAATTTAAGTAATTTATTAGCAAGAAACAAAAAGACACAAGCCGATTTAGTAGCCGATTTAAGATTAAACAAATCAACTATTTCAACATGGGTTAACGGCACTAAAATGCCTAGAATGAATAAAATAGAACAGTTAGCTAACTATTTTGGGGTAGAAAAATCAGATTTAATAGAGGATAAATCTGATACTGACGAACAGTACTACAATGATCCATCTGTATCAGAATACGCACAAGCGATTAAAGATAACCCAGATTTACGCATATTATTTGATGCTAGTAAAGATATGTCAAAAGATGATATAGATTTTGTAATAAATACTATCGAAATGTTAAAGAAAAGAGAGGGTAAATAATATGGTTCTAGATATTATAGTATTAATCATTCTAAATTATTTTCTTAATAAAAAAAGACAAAGAAACTTCCCTGATTTAATGATGTCGAAAGACGCGTATTGTGCTTTATCTATGGTTATTTTTATAATCTGGGTGATTATATTTGTTTTTGTTTCGGCTTCAGGAAAACATTCGTACTCATCATCACTATTTCTTATGAATGTTTCTTATATAGCTAGCTTTATATTTGCGTCTTTAACGTATCATATGGCAGTAGACATATATCAAAGCAAATATAATCTTAAAGCAACAATACTTTCCATACTTTCTATTTTTCCTATTTTAAATCTTATAGTCCTAATTGCTTTATTACTTAAAAAGTATAATCCATCAAATACACTTTCAGAATAATAGCTCCATATTTCATTTGTTAACTAGCACATGGGAAATTTTATGCACATACTACTTTGTACAATAACCCTATAAGGGGATGATAGTATGAACATCAATTTGATTTACATAAAATTACGGAAAACACAAACTGCGGTATTAAAACTAAATGATGACGGAACATATACAATATTAGTTAATAGTGATAAACCTATTGATGTACAACGTAAAGGTATACTACATGAGATAGGTCATATATTAAATGATGATATGTACAGTCAGGCACACATTGATTTAATTGAGCGTATGGCTCATGCAAGGCAATTTGACGATGTAGAGGGTATCAACTTTTACACACACATCATATGAGGTGAATTATGCAATACAATTTCACTATCAGAAAAAAGGATAAGGGGTTTCAGATTATTGTTAGCTACAAGAACGGCTACAAATGGAAACAGAAATCTAAACAGGGTTTTGCCACACAAAGAGAAGCTAAACTTTACGGCCAGCAAATAGTCGATAACCTAAAAAAGACTATCACCAGTACACTTGATGATAGTCTAAAAGATATAACGCTTTTTGAGTTTTACAGAATATATACAGATGAAAATAAAGCAAATGTATACTCTACGTTCAAAGCATATGACAATGCATTTCAGAAATTCAACACGCTATTCAATATGAAAGTAAAAGATATTTCTGAAATACAAATTCGAAAAGTAATTAATGACTTACAACAATCAACAGCCACTAAAAATATGTGTATAACGATTATAACAAAGGTATTCGCTTATGCAGTATCGCCATATAGAATTATTAATAGTAGTCCTTGCAAAAATATTAAGCGACTACATAAAACACAAACAACTAAAATCAATGCTATAAGTGAAGATGATGTAACACACCTATTAACATCGTTAAAAGGCCATAACTACAAATACTATATCGTGTGTTCCGTTGCTGCTTATACTGGTATGCGATATGGTGAAATCCTAGGTCTTACATGGGCTGATATAGATTTAGATAACGCTATTATTGATGTGAATAAACAATTCGCTTATAGCGGTGAAAGTACATATATGATCCGTAATTTAAAGACGAAAAACAGCTACAGAAAAATACCCATACCACCCATACTGATTGATATATTGATTGAATACAAAAATACCACCAGCGGATTATATCTATTCAACAATCCAACTGGCGGTACTGGTGCGGTATCGGTAATGATTAAACGATACTTACCGAATACATCCATCCATGATTTAAGACATACCTATGCTACAAGGTTATTGGCTAATGGTGTAGACATCAAAACAGTAGCATCCTTATTAGGTGATACTGTTGATACAGTCATCAACACATACATTCACTATACCGATGAAATGAGATTAAAGGCACATGATAGTGTGTCTAAAATTTTCGGCTAGAATTTTTGACGGATTTATTGACGATTACTAAATAAACCTTGTAATTACTGGTGTTTTCAACCCATAAAACATATCAATATATTATAGCACAAACAAGGGTCGTTTTGAATGTTTTGTACACTCTATTTCAATAGATTTATACGTTCTTTTTCTCTATCCTCACACGACGCTATGAGCTGTAATTTTTGCGCCCTATTGAGATGTTTAATAGCATATTCTCGCGACTGTGCTTCTTGTTTACTTTGAAAGCTTTCATGATAAACCAAATACACTGGTCTACGACACTTCGTATACTTAGCCCCACCTTTTATAACGCCATTATGAGCATCCAACCGTTTTTTTAAATCCGTTGTCCACCCGCAATACAAGCTTTCATCAGCACATCTCACAATATACGTGAAAAATTGTTCATGATTCATCTTATTTACTAGCATCATCCTTAATCGGCTCAATGGTAATCGAATTAATGATCACAGGATCAACAGGCTTATCATTTTTATCTGTTTTTACCTTACCAATTTTTTCGACCACATCCATACCTTGTACAACTATACCAAAAATGGTGTGTTTATTATCGAGATGAGGCGTAGGTCCCAAGGTAATAAAGAACTGAGAACCACCTGTATTCGGTCCACGATTTGCCATGGCAAGAATCCCCATTTTATTAAAATGAAGGTCATTAGAAAATTCATCTGGAATCTCATAACCAGGGCCACCTGCACCTGTGCCTGTTGGGTCGCCACCTTGAATCATAAATCCATCGATAACACGATGGAATGTAACGCCATTATAAAAGCCTTTTTTTACAAGGTAGTCAAAGTTTTTAACAGTAATAGGCGCTTTAGAGCCATACAAACGAATTTTAATTTGTCCATAATTTGTATCAAAAACAGCATATTCATCTGCAATTGGAGCATTTGTAAAATTAGGCATCTTATTAACCGTTTCAGCTTGTGCAACAGGTGTAATCGTTTTATCTGCACTATTATTGCCACACGCTGCGGTTACTACCATCATGCCCCCCAATAGAGCACAACCTAATATTCTTTTAACATTCATGATAATCCCTCACAAAATATAGAATTTCCCCAAATTATATATACATAGAAAAACCGCTCAACCCATGAGCGGCTCTTTATTAGTATATCATGTTTTCACTATGAATTTCTTTAAAATTCTATAAAAATTTATAATCTAAATGGTCTTATGCCAACGATTAATCAATCCATCCGAAATGCTTACATGCATTGTAAATACCATCCTTATCACAGTCAGTTGTAACATAATTGGCCTCTAATTTAAGCTCCGGACGAGCATTTCCCATGGCAATGTTTAACCACTCCGGTCTAAACATAGACAAATCATTATAGCCATCACCAAAAACGACAACTTGATTTGGCTTCATATCGAAATGTCCGATCATATTGCGAATCCCCAATGCTTTTTCCATAGGTTCATATAAAACGCACCCATCGCCATAGCGAATAAGCTTATGCGTCATATGCTCGATATCTTTTTCCTCTTCTTCGCCATCTTTGAAAAATACATAGATTTTATAGAAATCTTCTACACTGTGAAAGTCAAACTCTGGATCCACTATGGTTTTAAACACATCCCAATCAGGATGCCATTCTAATATTTCTTTATACGGTGTAATGCGCCCCAATTTATTACGGTCTGTTACAGCCCATGGGATATGCTTTGACTCAAGATATTCTAAATATTGAATACACATATCTCGATTCATGCCAATCATAGATACCAATTTCCCATCAATGGTTATACTATGACCTCCATCAGCAACTACATTCGTAATTCTAGCTTGCTCGGCAAAACGCATAGCATCGACTTGTATTCTACCTGTTGCAATCGATACTAAATGGCCACGCCGTTGCAATTCATCTATACAGTACTGAGCACTATCTGGAATTTTTCCTTCCGGCCACACAGCCAATGTGTTATCGATATCAAAAAAGAAAAATTTTTGTTCCACAAGTCCTCCTATCTATCGCTATATACGAGTTCATATACAAACTATAAACTCTACCCGGTAAGCACTATTCATCTCGTCCACTCATTAATTGAAAGCGTTTTTGTTGTTTCACATCAGGATATTTATCTCGATCTACATCGCTACAAAACATGCCTAAGGGACGTACATACAAATCGCGGTCATCATATAATTTTTGATATACCACCAATTTTTCACCCGTTTCAGAATGTGTAGCCACATCTAACACGTAATAATACATACCTTTAAAATGACGATACAAACCACCTTTTACGATTTCGTTCATAACTACCTCGGCTTACTAAAAACGATCTTTCATTTCTTATTAAACATTATACTAGGAAATACTATTTGAAAAAAGATTTTTATCACTATAAACAAAACACTCGCATCCCCCCTTTTCTTTTACTGTAATCCTTCTAAGAAGGACTGAGCCAATAGAGTATAAAAGGAGAATGCGAGTAACATTCTACATTTATTTAGTTGTATCTGAAACCAAGCCCTTATGAATAAGACCTATGATAAAGCCAAGGATTGCAAAACTTACCCAGCCCATACCAATACCTTGGAACGGAATATATTGGGTAAACAAACCTTCGATGGCATCAGGTGCCCAACCAGCAGTTTCAAGACCGCTCATTAAGGCAGAAATCATGGTCAATCCAATAGTCCAACCATATACGCAACGACGACCGCCAAAAATAGTATCACTTAAGGCTAACAAGATAATAACAATCGTCAACGGGTACAATAACATCAACACTGGAATAGCTGCACTAATGATTGTTTTCAATCCGAACAGCCCAAGTGCAAATGCAGCTACAGAGAATATGACAACATACATTTTATAGCTAATTTTGCTATATAGTTTGTGGAAATATGTACTACAAGAAGTAATAAGACCAATACTTGTACTCAAGCAAGCTAATAGAACGATGATAGCCAAAATAATTTGACCAGTTCCCCCAAAGAGGAAGTCCGCACTAGCTGTTAACACCGGTGCACCTGTATCAAACAAGCCAAATCGCTCTACGCTTGTAGCGCCGATGTTCGCAATGAATATATACACAATGCCGAGTAATGCTACCGCAATAGCACCAACCTCCATCACAGTTTTCGTAATAACATCGCGAGATGTGGCACCTGTAAGGCGTACAAAATCAATTACAAGAATAGCGAATACCACAGAAGCTAAAGCATCCATTGTATTATAGCCATCGAGGAAGCCTTGCAATACGGCTGTACCATTAGTCGCGTAAGCTGGTTGAGGCACCGCGTATGCCCCAATCGGTGTAACAAAAGATTTGATAATCAATAGCAAAATTACAAGTAATAATGCAGGTGTCAAAATATTGCCAATACGATTAACAAGCTTTTGAGGACTAATCGATAGCCACAAAGAAACGCCAAAGAATATAGCAAGGAACAGTGGTTGCATATCCAAAGTCATGCCTTGTAAAAATGGCTTGATCGCAATTTCATACGCAACGGTACCCGTTCTTGGTGTCGCAAACATAGGACCAATACTTAAATATAAGGCCACTGTATAAATAAGACCATATATAGGATGCGCACGACCTGCTAGTTCCTCAACGTCTTTACATCCGGAATAGCCCATGGCCATAACGCCAAGTAATGGTAATCCTACGCCAGTTAATACGAAACCAGCTAATGCCCATCCTACATTAGACCCTGCGTGTTGACCTAATGCGGCCGGGAAAATAAGATTTCCCGCACCAAAGAATAGGGCGAATAACATCATGCCTATGGCTAAATAGGCGCGCAGTGATAGATTTTCTTTTCCATCCATAAGGTTATCTCCCTTCGTACTACACTATCATATTAGATAACATTATATATGATATGGTAATCTGGTTCAACAGTAAAATCGAATTATATCGAACTTTCATTACACCTTACGAATATTAACTTGTACGTCATAGAATGTACTCCCCCATGCTTCATCAGTCGGTCTAGATGCAGTTACAGCATTGATTCCTACCTTTGCGTCACTGGACTGAGATTGCCACCATACACCAAGGGTCACAAGTGTACCTCGTTGTACCGTATCATCTAGATATACTTTAATACGAACAGCCCCTCGATTATTATAAATTTCCACAGCATCACTATTATTAATGTTATATAATGCAGCATCATCTGGATGCATTCGTAGCTTCATCAATTCAGAATCATCAAATTCTAGTTCACAAAAACTAGAATCTAATATACGTATATCATTACCGATAATCAACCAGAATGGTTCATCATCACCATAAGGTTCTGTATAGGTAATCAACGGAATGGATTCTCGAGGATTTAAGATTTCGATTTTGCCTGACGGCGTTTTAAAATCCATCTTATAATTGTCTGGCAATGCTACTTCAACCAAGTCGCCACGTAAAATGGCATCTTGTTCGTCTTGTGAAAGTTTAGACGAATTGCGAACCATATGCTCAATTAGTTCTCGTTCTGACATGGCAAAGAAAGGATCATCTAAACCCATATGCTGAGCAAGTTCAGAAATAACTTGCCAATTAGATTTCGATTCACCAACCGGAGGAATAGCTTGGTAACTAGCCGCAATTGTATAGTGTCCGTAAGAGTTAAAAATATCATCGGATTCAGCAGAACTCGTGGCTGGTAAGATAATATCTGCATATGCACATGTATCTGTAAAGAAGCGTTCATGCACAACAGTAAATAAATCATCTCTCATAAGACCTTGTCTAACGAGATTTTGATTTGGTGCCGTTATAGCTGGATTTGATGAAAAGATATATAGACTATGAACGGGAACCCCGCCACTAGTATCCTCTAATCCATGCTCTAGAAGCGCTTTAGGATTTGTCAACAAATCCCCTAATAATATCATCGGCATCATCCTTTTAGATGGCGTTGGTGTATTAGGTTGTTGCATGAATGATTTATTAAAATATTGGCTACTACTAGAACTAGATAATAAGCCGCCACCTAAATGTTGCCATGCACCTACCACGGCAGGGAGTGCATTGATACACCGGCAACTCATTGCTCCATTACCATAGCGGGATACACCACTACCGAGACGGATAAATGGAGCCTTTGCTTTTGCATAGGCATGAGCTAGTTCTTCTATGATTTCAACCGGTACACCACATATAGAGGAAACATATTCTGGAGTAAATTTAGGTAATACATCTCGTACTAGCTCATCATAACCTTGCACATATGCTTGAATAAATGTAGTATCCTCAAGACCATCCCGATGTATGATATGCATCATACCAAGTGCTAATGCACCATCAGAACCGGGTTTTACATACACATGATGTGTGCCTTGATCATAAGTATATGTTTTATGGGTATCTATAATCCATACAAAAGCGCCGTTTCGTTTTGCTACATTCACATCGTGTAATATATGTACATCTGTAGCCGTCGCATTAAGGCTCCATAATATAATCAAATCACTATGTTGTGCTTCTTGTGGTTTGATAGCTACTGTGTCTCCATAAACAGACTTAAATGCTGCTTGTTTCGCAGGAGAACAAATCCCTCTGTCTTGACTAGTAGCGCCAATACAACGGAAGAAATAATCCGCTGCAGGACTATTTACAGCCCCCATGGTCCCCGCATAGGAATAACGAAGAATACTTTCACTACCATTGGTATCAATAGTATGTTTGAAGTTTTCTACAATTCTGTCTAAGGCCTCGTCCCACGAAATAGGTGTAAATTGATCTGGACCAATACCTTTTTTACCAATTCGTCGTAATGGTGTCGTCAAACGTTTAGATGAATGAATAACACGCTCATAATGAGCCATCTTAGGACATAATGTACCTCGTGTGAAAGCGTGCTCTCTATTACCACGGACTTTTATTACTTTATTGTCATCAACTGTAAGTATAAGCCCACAAGCATCTGGGCAGTCATAAGGACATACGCTCTTATATTCTTTCATATAAGCACCTCGCTTATCATCATATTTATATCAGTAATTTTATATGTATAATTATAGTATCATACATACACCACTATATCTGTAATAAAATTAACGAATATCGATATTTTTCAAACTTCGTATCAATGAATACATTGTATATCAATGCATATAGCAAAATCACTTATCAAAATAAGTGTGTGACGTTATAACTTTTATTAATGTGTACCATGTAGATACACAATAAATATCGATACTTTTCAGTATTTATTTATAGTTTCTCCCCTACAATACAAACAGATAAGCAACGCATAAAAGTACCATTTTTTACGTTCAGGAATGTATCTATTACCAAAAGTCATAATTTATAATTTCAAGGTATTATCGATTATTTCAGTGCTTTTTGTTAACCTGTGTGATAAATTTCACGTAAGTTATGCAAATTATGTAATGCATTAAGTTATGTAAAACTATTCAACAACTCAACTTTGTGTGCTATACTGACATTGTCATTTGAGAGGATATAGAACTCACCGGACATCATATCACATTCATTGATATAATGGAGTGGAGTCAACTATATCAGGTCATATTTTCTGAAAAGAGGTTTTAACAATGGCAGACGCAAAAAACACTGTTCTTTTCCCTTATGAAACATTGAAAAAATTGAGCATGGATGCTTTCCAAAAATTCGGTTTCTCCGAAAAAGAAGCTGACATCATCCAAGACGTACTTTTGACTTCCGACTTATTCGGTATCCAAAGTCATGGTATGCAACGTATGGTTCGTTACCACAAAGGTATCACTAACGGCTTGATCAAAATCGACGCAAAACCTGAAATCGTAAAAGAAACTCCAATCTCCGCAGTTATCGACGGTCATGACGGCATGGGTCAATTATTGGGCCACAAAGCTATGGAAATGGCTATCGAAAAAGCTAAAAAATCCGGTGTTGGTATCGTATCCGTACGTAACTCCAACCACTATGGTATCGCTGGTTACTATGCTAAAATGGCATCCGACCAAGGCTTAATCGGTTTCTCTTGTACAAACTCCGAAGCAATCATGGTTCCTGTATATGCTCGTAAAGCTATGCTTGGTTCCAACCCTATCGCTTGGACTGTACCAGCTGATCCTGTTGACTTCTTCTTCGATTGCTCCACTACAGTAGTAACTCGTGGTAAACTTGAAATGTACAACAAAATGGGCAAAGCTACTCCAGATGGCTGGGCTGTTAACAAAGACGGCGTTCCTTCCACTGACGCAGCTGAAGTATTGGGCAACATTTCCCGTCATGAAGGCGGCGGTATCCTTCCTTTAGGTGGTGCTACAGAAGTTCTTGGCGGCCACAAAGGTTATGGTAACGGCATGATTGCTGAATTATTCTCCTCCATCCTTTCCCAAGGTGGTACTTCCAATAAATGTATGGTTGGCGGCAAATCCAATATCTGCCACGGCTTCATGGCTATCAACCCTGAATTCTTCGGTGACCCAGCTGAAATCAAAAAACACTTCTCTCAATTCTTACAAGAATTACGTGAAGCTCCTAAAGCTCAAGGTCAAGACCGCATCTATACTCATGGCGAAAAAGAACATGAATCTGTTGCTAAAGTTAAAGCTGAAGGCATCCCTGTACTTAACGGTACAATGCTTGAAGTTCAAGATCTTTGCAATGAATTAGGTTTAGACTTCAAATCCTACTTCGGCGATTATGTACCAGAAGCTCCTGCTACAATGTTCAAAGGTAACTACTAATATCTAATTAGTGTTGGCCCTAACACGGACATGTAGTTAGTACAGAGGGGGACATAAACACTGTTTATGTCCCCTCTCTTATATTTTTTTAACCTCATAAGCTATGAGGTTAAAAAATTTTAAGAGATATATCACTTTTTCTGATAAGTATATCTGTTATTTTATTGTAATCCTTTATTATTACTGAACTTTTACAACTTAATCCAATAGCGAATTACTCATCAATTAAATTGATTATTGCTACATCGTCCTGTTAAGCATATATTTTTATTTTTCTTGAAAGGATGATTTTAGAAATGAGTGCTCTCACCGTTCTATTAGCGCTATCTCCAATCATTTGGTTGATCGTAGCGTTATCCATCTTGAAATTACCTGCATGGCAAGCAACAAGTGTTGCTGCAATCGGTTCTTTCATCATCGCTATTACAGCATTCCAATCCGACCCATTTATTATGGTCACTGGTGCCCTTGAAGGTGCCGCATTGGCAATTTGGCCAATCTTATTAGTTATTACAGCTGCTATCTTCGTTTATAACTTGGTAGTACATACGAAAGCAATGGAAACTATTAAAACCATGCTTTCCTCTGTAACATCTGATACTCGTGTACTTGCATTATTACTTGCATGGGGCTTCGGTGCTTTCATGGAAGGTATGGCTGGCTTTGGTACAGCCGTTGCAATTCCTGCAGCTATGATGGTTGCCGTAGGTTTCGACCCACTAAAATCTATCATCGCATGCCTCGTTGCAAACTCCGTACCAACAACATTCGGCTCTATTGGTATCCCAACAACTACATTGGCTTCCTTAACTAGCCTTGATCCTAGCCATTTAGGTACATTCATTTCCGTACAATTATTCTTACTTAACCTTATCGCTCCTTTCTTCGTAGTTATGATTATCGGTGGCGGTATCAAAGCGTTAAAAGGCGTATTCCTTGTAACATTACTTTCCGGTTTAGCATTGGCTATTCCTGAAACTATAATCAATGCCGTAATGGGTCCTGAATTATCCGTAATTTCTGCATCCATCGTAATCATGGCAGTGATCATCGCTTGTGCAAAAATTATGCCTCCTAATGATCCTCAATACGCAGTTAAACAAACTGGCGAAGTTCCTAAAGTTTCTGGTGGCGAAGGTCTTATTGCGGCAATGCCATTCATTTTAATCTTCGTATTATTGTTATTAACTTCTAAATTATTCCCTGCAATTAATGGTCCTCTTGCATCCATTAAAACATCCGTACCTATTTACCAAGGTGCTGGTGCAAAACCTTACACATTCGTATGGATTGCAACTCCTGGTATCATGATTTTCATCGCTGGTATCGTTGGTGGTTTCATCCAAAAAGCAAAAGCTGGTGAAATCTTCGGTACATTGGGTTCTACAGTTAAAAACTTGAAGTTCACATACCTTACAATCATCACAGTTGTTATGACTGCTAAATTGATGACATACTCCGGTATGACTGCAGACATCGCGAAAGCAATGGTTGCAGGTACAGGTTCCTTGTATCCTCTATTCGCTCCTATCGTAGGTGCATTGGGTGCATTCTTAACAGGTTCCGGTACAAACTCCAACGTATTGTTTGGACCACTTCAAATCGCAGCAGCTCAAGGCTTAAACCCTGTTGGTTATGAAGATCTTGGCTTCTGGTTAGCAGCTGTTAACTCCGGTGCAGCTGGTATCGGCAAAATGTTGTCCCCACAATCCATTGCAATTTCTATTGGTGCCGTAGGTCCTGCTTTGAAAGCATACTTAGAAAACCACAAAGAAATCAATGCAGAAGAAGCTCACAACTTAGAACATGAAATCGAAGCAAGTGTTATCATGAACAGCGCGTTCAAATACTTCATCATCTTCATCATCATGCATGGTTGTATCTCCTTCTTCGGTCAACATTTTATCCATGAAATTCACCATATCTTCTTCTAAGAATTGGTAATATAAAAGAACAGCTCATTCGTGAGCTGTTCTTTTTATTTTAAATACTAATAAGCAATACCCCTGTTACTCATTCATGAAGCTATAGCTTTTTCTTATTAATCATGTTACAATACCCTTGTTAAATAGATAAAATCAAATGCAGTCTGCGAAGTGCGATTCGCAGACTTTTATTTTTCCCTTTTTAATATAGGAGATTTTATGGAGTCTACAAAGAAAATATCTTTATTCATTGTCGTATTTCTAGGGCTTCTTACGGCCATCACACCACTTGGTACTGATTTATATCTACCAGCATTACCAATCATGCCTCATGAACTTAATACAAATGCATCCCTCATTCAGATGACAATTGGTATTATGACTTTTGGTATCGCTATCGGTCAATTGATTGGCGGTCCTCTTAGTGACTCATTGGGGCGAAGAAAACCACTCATCATTGGTAATATCCTCTGTGTAATCGCTAGTATACTCTGTGCTATTTCGCCCAATATTGAGATTTTACTAGTTGCACGATTTTTACAAGGTTTAACAGGTTCTATCGGAGTTGTTATTGCTAAGGCCATCTCCCGAGATTTTGCATCTGGTAAGGAATTAATGCGACTCATGTCTCTACTGATGCTCGTCAACGGATTAGCTCCTGTTATCGCACCGCTTATAGGGGGTCAACTTTTATTATTTTCTACATGGCGCTTTATTTTTATTGTCCTCGCCGTTTTCTCTACAGTGTTACTTATAGGCTCTTTCATTTTTACTGAAAGCCTACCATCAGAAAAGCGTATTTCCGGTGGTATAGCAACAGCGTTTAAAAACTACGGTGCTCTACTAAAAGATAACTCTTTCTTAGGCCAGACTCTAGTTCAGCTATTCGCCTTTGGTGGTTTCTTTGCCTATATTTCGGGTTCATCCTTTGTATATCAAAATATATTCAATTTATCTGCCCAAGAGTTTAGTTATATGTTCGGGATTAATAGTTGCGGTATTATCCTCGCTAGCGTAATCAGTGCCAAAGTAAGTAATGTGGTAAAAATAAAAACCATTTTACATACTAGTCTATTGCAATTAACGATTGGTTCTATCCTATTCCTTTGTGCAATGTATTTTAATTGGTCCTTTATTATAACCAGTGTCATTCTGTTCTTTACAGTTTGTACCGTATCTGTATTTGGATCAACAGGGTTCTCTATGGCAATGGCGAAATATGGACACCAAGCAGGTAGCGCCTCTGCTATTTTAGGATTTGCAGGCATGTTTTCAGCCGGGTTCGTATCGCCATTAGTTGGTATTGGTGGAAGTCATACTGGTATCCCTATGGGGATTGTTATGGTTGTATGTGCTGTATTAGCATTAGTATGCTTCTATACAATGATTAAAGAAGATTCATCAATTTCATAAAAAAGCGTCCCTCATATATCTCCTCTTTACTGGTTGTCCAGTAAAGAGGGGATATATCACTAGGGACGCTTTTTTTATATTCAGTAATTATATAATTGACTATTACATTATCATTCAAACATTGTTGCTAACAATAACTTCAATCGATTTGCTTGGTTTACCGCACTTGAACCTGGGTCATAGTCGATGGCTGCAATGCGCACATCAGGATATGCCTCAGATAATGTTTTCACCATGCCTTTACCACTAACGTGGTTAGGTAAGCAGCCAAATGGTTGCAAGCAAACTACTTGTTTCGCACCTTTTTCGATAAGATCAATCATATCACCTGTAAGGAACCAACCTTCACCGCATTGATTACCAAGGTCAATATAATGAGCCGCTTCTTTTGCAACCTTCGTCATCCGTTGCAATGGATCAAAATGCTTAGATGCTGCAACAGCTTTTGCATATGGCAAGCGGTATAATTCTAACGCTTCGCGAGCCAAGGATCCAAAGAATCCGGAAAGCCATGTACCATCTAAGTGTTTAGCACGATATGTACTATCCATAGCACAGTACAAGAAAAAGTCTAGTAGACCAGAGGTTACAACCTCGCCACCTTCTTTTTCTATGAGTTCATTGATATGATTGTTCGCACTTGGATGGAATTTAACGTAGATTTCACCAACCACGCCAACACGAGGTTTCGGCTTAGATTTATCGACTGGTAAATTGTCAAAGTCTTCAATGATGTTCTTAATATATTTACTATATTGGAATATATTAGCTTTTGTAATACGTTCCCGTAATTTTTTAACCCAATAATCGCACAATGCATCTGCAGATCCTGGATTAATTTCATAAGGGCGCGTAGCCAATACACATTGCATCAACGCATCGCCGTATACTACGGCTTGAATCATGCGATGTAAGAAGGATTTAGTCAATTTAAAGCCTGGTTGACGTTCCATATCACTCGCATTAAGTGACAATATTGGAACTTGTTTCATACCTGCATCGATGAGGGCTTTACGCAAATAGCCAATGTAATTTGTTGCACGACAACCGCCACCGGTTTGAGAGATAATAACAGCTGTTTTATTAACATCGTATTTACCAGACAATAAGGCACTCATCAATTGGCCTACAACGATGATAGCAGGATAACATGCATCATTATTGATATACTTTAGACCGATTTCTACATCTTCACGAGTTGGAGCAGGCAACATATCAAAGTCATAACCTTCAGACTTAAGCACTGGCTCCAATAATTGGAAATGAAGAGGTGACATTTGAGGCACCAAAATCTTGTATGTCTTACGCATTTCTTCGGTAAAGACAATGCGTTCATAATCATAGGCTGGTGTGTCATCAACCACAGTCTCTATAGGAGCTTCTGGATTATGATGTTTACGCATACTCCGTTCCATTACGGATTGCAAGGAACGTAAGCGAATAGTGACAGCACCTAAGTTTGTACCTTCATCAATTTTAAGCAATGTATGAATCTTATGCTTTGCAGATAAGATATCCTTTACTTGGTCTGCCACAATGGAATCAAGACCACAACCGAAAGAGTTCAACTCAACAATTTGGAAGCCTTCCGTACGACTTACAAATTCGGCTGCATGATATAGACGACTATGGTATGACCATTGGTCTACAACGCGAAGATGTTTAATATCCTTACCTAATGGTGCTACACCATCTTCGGTAAGAACCGCCATACCAAGAGAGGTAATGAGCTCAGGAATACCATGATTAATACCGGAGTCTAAGTGATATGGACGACCTGCCAATACGATGGTAGGCACTTGTTCTGCTACGAGACGAGATACAGTTTTCTTTGTCATCTCGCGATAGTCAGCCTTACATTTTTCTTGTTCAGCCCAAGCAGTCTCAACGGCATTAGAAATTTCAGATTTAGAGAATGGCAAATCTTTTAAGGCTTTCACCAAAGCAGGCACCAATGATTTCTTATCTGCTAGTGGTAAGAATGGCGCATAAAATGGCGTTTTTCCCATCACATCTTGCATATTGTTTCGAATCAATTCTGGGTAAGAAATAACCATAGGGCAATGGTAATTATTGTCGTGGCTAAATTCCTTTGGACCATGTTGAATACATGGGTACCAGATTAAATCAACTTGGGCTTGGGCAAGATCACGAATATGACCATGAACGGCCTTAGCAGGATAACATGCTGTATCGGAAGGAATCGTATCAATGGCTTTATTATATTGATTTTTCGTCGTATAATCTGACAATACCACTTCGCAGCCTAATTGATTGAAGAATGTAAACCAGAACGGAAAATCTTCGTACATATTGAGGACGCGAGGAATACCAATACGCAATTTACCTTCAAACTCAGGAATATTTTTCTTTAGGAAGTAATCAAAATAACGGCGTAATTTTACTTCCACCATATTGGGAACAGGCTTATGTTTCTCTTGAATCATATCACCGGCACCACGATCGCAACGATTACCCGTTACATAGGTACGGCCATCGGAGAATGCATTGATGGTAAGCATACAATTATTAGAGCACAATCCGCAATTACGCATGGATGTAGATACTTGCAAGGATTTCAAACCGTCACTATCAAGCAATGTGCTATGTTGATTTTGTAACTCTTCTGCCGCTTCAGAAGCGAGCAATGCCATACCATAAGCACCCATCAAGCCGGATACATCAGGGCGAATTACTTCGACGCCCATTAATTTTTCAAAGGCACGAAGCACCGCTTCATTATAGAATGTACCGCCTTGTACGACGATGTGGTCACCTAATTCCTTAGGATCTTTTACCTTAAGCACCTTATACAATGCATTCTTGATAACAGAATATGCAAGGCCAGCGGCGATATCTGGTACAGTAGCCCCTTCTTTTTGCGCCTGTTTTACCTTGGAATTCATAAATACGGTACAGCGAGACCCCAAGTCGATTGGCATAGGTGCCAATAAACCTTCCTTGGCAAATTGCTCAATCGGCAAACGCAAGGATGTAGCAAAGGTATCAATAAAGGAACCACAACCAGAGGAGCAGGCTTCATTCAATACGATGTCTTCAATGTATCCATCGCGCACCTTTGTACATTTCATATCTTGACCGCCAATATCCAAGATGAAGGATACATCAGGGCAGAAGAATTGAGCAGCACGATAATGGGCAATTGTTTCTACTTCCCCAATATCGATACCAAGAGCTCGTTTCAAGAAGGCTTCGCCATATCCAGTTACACCAGAATGAGCGATGTAAGCCCCTTTTGGCAATAAGCTATAGATTTTCTCTATTAGTTCTTGGGATTTTTCTAATGGTTTCCCATGATTTGGGCCATAGTGAGAGAAGATGATTTCATTCTTGCTATTGATCAAGACGACTTTCAACGTCGTAGAACCCGCATCGATACCGAGGTAACATGGACCTTCAGCATCTTTAATATCACCCTTCGGTGTTACCGCCTTAGCATGACGTGCACGGAATTCTTCTAGTTCCGCTTCATTTCTAAATAGCGGATCCACACGATCGGTTGCTTCCATTGGTACACCAATAAGCGCACCGATTTCCTTCGTCAATTCACCTACTGTAATATCACGACATTCATCATTCATGAGAGCTGCGCCTAGGGCAATAAACAACTCACCATTTTCAGGGATGATACGATGTGCTTCATCGAGTTCTAAGGTGTCACAGAAGCATTGACGTAATTCGGATAAGAATGTCAATGGACCACCGAGGAAGGCTACATTCCCTTCAATTTTATGACCACATGCAAGGCCTGCAATCGTTTGGTTAACGATGGCTTGAAATACGGACTTTGCAATATTTTCATGAGATGCGCCTTGATTTAGCAATGCTTGTACGTCTGTTTTCGCAAATACGCCACAACGAGCGGCAATTGGGTAAATAGTATCCGCATTCATCGCCAATTGATTAAGGCCGGATGCATCCGTTTGCAATAATGTTGCCATTTGATCTATGAAAGCACCTGTACCACCGGCACAAGAACCATTCATGCGATGTTCTGCAGTACGACCTAGATACGTAACCTTAGCATCTTCACCACCAAGTTCGATAATAACATCAGTTTGTGGGTACAACGCTTTTATCGCCTTTGTTTCGGCAATTACTTCTTGTACAAAAGGTATACGCACCTTATCAGCCATCGCCATACCACCAGAACCTGTAATTGCTACATGTACTTTTGCTTCTTCATAGCCCACTTGAGCCTCTTGTAGCAATGTATGAACAGTATCCAAAATATTGGCGTAATGTCGGATATATTTTTTATACAAATAATTATCTTGTTCGTCCAACAAAACGACCTTGACCGTTGTAGAGCCAACATCGATCCCCATACGTAAGGATTTTTGCATATATACCTCTCTTGAAAAAAATGAAGAATTGGTACGCTCGCACCATTTTTCTTCATACATTTAAGTGAAAGTTAAATAATAAAGCTTTTAACTACACATCTAAAAAATTAAATATTAAATATATTATACAACAAACAGAGATTAATTCTAGGTTTTGCCATATTCCAATGTGGTATATAGAACATGACTATTCCTAATAAAATATATATAACTCTACATGTCGTGTATTTTTTATTATACCACTTTAAAGTGAAAAATATTGTACGTAAAGATACATTCTAAAATTAATATGGTTAGTTATTACTTATTTATATATCTAAATATATCGAATTGCCTTTTTATTTATAAATAATTTTAGTCTATAATGTTATAATAACTATTAATGAGTCATATATTTCATTAACTGTAATTGATTTATCCATTAGTATGGATCATGTAGGAGACCTATGGAACTGACAGACATTCAAATTCCTAGCGATTTGCGCGACTGTTCTCTCACAGAACTCGAGGTCATCGCACAACATATACGTAATTTAATTATCCATAGAACATCACACATTGGCGGTCACATTGGTTCATCTTTAGGAGCCACTGATATTATTGTTGCCTTGCATCATGTGTTCAGCCCTGATGATGCTCAATTTATATTTGATATTTCCCATCAAAGTTATGCTCATAAAATTTTAACAGGCCGTTACGAAGGCTTTAAAAATAAGGACAAATTTCACACCGTATCCGGTTATAGCAATCCTGATGAAAGCACCTACGACGCATTTCACTTAGGCCATGCTTCCACAAGCCTCAGTTTAGCTTGTGGCCTCATGATTGGCCGCGATTTACAGCATAGAACACACCCAATTATAGCTATGATTGGTGATGGTGCGCTATCCGGCGGAGAAGCTTATGAAGCATTGAATCATTTGTCCACAATGTCATCTCAATGTTTAATTATCATCAACGATAATGACCAATCTATTGCAGAAAATCACGGCGGTTTGTATAGCCATCTTCAACAATTACGCGAAACTAATGGTGAAAGCCCTAATAATATCTTTAAAGCTCTAGGCTTTTCGTATCGTTACGTCGACGATGGCAATTCGTTGCCAACCGTAATAAAGGCTCTAAAAGAATGTAAAACAGAGACAACACCGATAGTGCTCCACATCCATACGACAAAAGGCTATGGTTACAACAAGGCTATTACCAATCCTGAAAGCTTTCATAATCCATCCGGATTTGATATTGACACAGGGGAAACAAAAAAACGCTATACCAACAGCTATGAATCTATCGTTGCAAAACAACTCATTGATGCACTGGAGCAAAACAAAGCTGCATGTATCGTTACAGCTGCTACGCCTGGCGGTTTCTGTTTAACCAAAGATATACGTGAAAAATTAGGTGCTCAATACATCGACGTAGGCATTGCAGAGGAACATGCTACAACATTACTTGCTGGCATTGCCCACAACGGTGGCACGCCGATTTTACCGATTTACAGTACATTTTTACAACGTGCCTATGATCAAATTATTAATGACCTATGTATTAATAATAGCAATGCACTGATCCTTGTATATCGCGCGTCCATTTATGGTAATAAGGATATGACACACCTTGGATTCAATGATATTACTATGCTCAGCAACATGCCCAATCTCATGTACCTAGCACCTACAACAGTAGAGGAATTAGAATCTTCCATTCGTTATGGAGTAGAACATCACAATCATCCTATCGCCATCCGTATTCCTGTAGGATCACCGATTTACGAAACTAGTCAATCCAATACAACAGGATGTCCTGTAACGTCGTGTAACATAACCCAATCAGGTAATACGATTGCCATCATAGGTGTCGGTAATTTCTACCATAAGGCGGTCGAACTTAGCCACGCAATACATGATGCCATTCATATCTCTCCGACGCTTGTCAAACCACTTTGTATTTCTAGTTTAGACACTGATACATTGAATGAATTAACAAAAGACCACAATATCGTCATCACCTTAGAGGACGGCGAACTCGAAGGTGGCTATGGTCAAAAAATTGCTAGCTATTATGGAAAAACGTCCATGAACGTCTTAAACTATGGCATTTCCAAACAATTCTACGACCGATACAATCCAGAAGATGTATTACAACAAAATCACCTAGATTTTAAACACATTTTAGATGATATACAAAACATACAACATTAATTCAATACATATATGTCAAAAAGGGGCTGTAACAAAACAGCCCCTTTTCGTATCTATAGAATTTGTCATGAGAAGGTATTGTATCAGATACATATATTATTAACGATCAATTAGAACGCTGGGATGATAGCTCCCTTATAGAGTTGACGTTGTTTGCTCGATAGAAATAGTTACAGGCGCTGATAATTTAGCCTCTAACCAAGCTTTTATTCGTTCCAAATCTGCATCAGATATAGTGGATGTAGTATGGATAATCACCATATAGCGACTCGCTTTAGGCTGTTCTAGGTTATCTATTAAAGGCATGCCTTCCACTTTGCTTACAAACGGGAATAACGCCTTTGCTTCAGCTTCTGTCGTTTTCATAGTATTTATAGTTTCACTTACTAATTGATAAGTTGGCTGGTATAGATTACTCAAGTTTTTATATGTTTCAAGATTCTCTGAAGATTTATTCAAGTTCGTCTTATCCATAGTAGATTTTTTCTCATCTACGCTATTAACAAATCGTAATGTATAAGGCTGCAAGTACTCATCCTTATGTAACTTGTCATCCAACTGGGCTTGCTCCTCTGAAGTCACAGGAGCTCCTATAACTACTATGTCTACTAGCTTATTCGTTTGATCCAATGAATAATCAATCACTTGTCGACGTCCCTCTTGATTAATATCATTCTTAATAAACTGCTCCATATGATTTGACTCAGAATACTTGATGGTCATATCATAGCCCGCATAAATACTTGGTATAGCCATAATAAGACCAATCACGAGAAATATTAGCTGGTTACGACGATTAACCTCTTCTGCTTGTTTATGGAATGGCAAACTATATACACCCTTTAAAACAATAAAAGATGCAAAGAAGATGAAGAATGCATTTATAAAGAATAAATAGCTAGCCCCAAAGAAATAATTCCAATTTCCATTAGCAAGTCCATATCCTGCCGTACATAGTGGTGGCATAAGTGCAGTCGCAATCGCAACACCTGGTATAACATTATCTAAGGTCTTACGCGTTTGCCCAATAATCCCAGCTAACCCACCAAATATAGCAATGAATACATCAAAAATATTCGGTTCTGTACGCGCTAATAGTTCAGATGTAGCCGTCTGAACGGGAGAAATATAAAAATATAAAGCAGATGCCAAAACAGCAATCGTAATCTGTAAGGACAATCTTAAAATACCGCTTTTCACAACTGTAAAATTAAGCGTAGCGAAGCCAAAACCAGTTGCTAAAATAGGTCCCATCAACGGCGATATAAGCATAGCACCAATAACAACTGCGGTACTATTCATATTCAACCCAATAGAGGCAATAAACATGGAGAGGATCAGGATAACCAAAGCAGGTCCCTTAATCTTAGCACCACCTATCAGTCTTTTGGCGATAGTTGCATCATCAGCTCGCTCAAAATGTATATCAAAGTATTTATTTATTTTCATTCGTCCTCCTTATAATTTCATCAAATCTGCAAAGGTCCCTACGTTTACAAACATATGCTGTGTAGTTTTGAGCATTTGAACCATTAAGATAGCTCCTGTCCCTTCCCCCATCGACATGTGGGCTTGAATAGGAACCATGTCTTGTGTAATATCTACCTCTGCTAAAGCTAGCTCTGTGCCTTTTTCTCGAGAGTTATGAGATGGCAATGCATAATCCTTAACACGATCATTCATATGTACCGCACAAGCTGCTGATACAGCTGTAATAAAGCCATCAATGACGAAGGGCTTTTTAAACTCAACACAAGCGAGCATAGCCCCAAGAATAGCAGCAATATCAAAGCCCCCTACATGGGCTACGATTTTACGAACTCTTCCAACTTCACTGTCAGAAACGATACTAGTCTTATGCTTATCTAATACAGCGCGCACAAAATCAATTTTTCGTTTCATCAAATCTGGTTTATTCGGCCAAGAACCGGGGCCTACTGTTTCAGTAGGATCAGCCCCAGTTAAGGCAGACAACACACAGGCAGAGGTCGTCGTATTACCGAGTCCCATTTCACCAAAGGAAAAAAGATTTATCCCTTGCTTTACATAATGTTCAACTCGTCCATAGCCAGCTTGAAAGGCACTATTAAATTCATCCTCACTCATAGCAGGATGGTTTAATATATTCTTTGTCCCCTTTGCGACCTTGCGATCCACTCCGATGCCATCATCTGAGGCAATTCCTACATCCACAACTTCATAAGGAATATTGTTAAAGTTACAAAACTGTGTAGCCGACGAACGACCTAAGAGCATATTACGCGACTGCTTTTGCGTTACCTCATAGTTATAACCTACATAACCTTCCATATTGCACCCATTATCGGCGGAAAATATGATGTGCTGAGGTCTAATTTCACTATCGATACGGCCCCAAGCCGTACAAATTTTACGAAAATAGGTTTCCCATAAACCAAGGCCACCAGGTATTAGGCATTTAGGTTGGAGGAATTTATTCAATTCTTTACTAAATGAAGTTATTTCGTTATCTTTCATTTTATATAGTATTACCTTGTCGATATAAATCTAAGAAATTTTTGAGGACTCGACCTGTTAATCCCCATATCGTATATTGCTTATAGGGATAAAAATAAACAGAATAGTTCTGCCGAATTTTCCAATCTATTTGATACCCTTCTAATAAATGGAACGGAAAATCTCGTAATGGTTTAGTTCCGATATCTAAGTGCCCTACCGTTGGTTCCATATTCAATAAATACGAAAGTGGTACCGTAAAAATTTCACCGACCTCATCAATATTAGGGCGAAATTCATCCGTATGTAAACGTACCGCCACTGCATGTAATTTAACACCAATGGCAGATACTAAACAATCTAATGCACCTAACAATTCAATTTGCTCTGTATCTATCCCTAATTCTTCCGAGCATTCACGAATAGCCGCAGCAGCTCCAGTTTTATCGGTGCTTTCACAATGTCCACCAGGAAAGCTAATTTCACCAGGCTGCCTACGTAATGTCTGACTACGCACCGTAAATAGGATGTGATCCTCACCATCAATTTTAAGCAATGGCACTGCTACCGCTGCCGTTATAACATCAATATCTGTAATCACTTGCGGTTCTCGCCCATTTAAATATGTGCTTAACTGTCTGTCCATAGCCATCCCCCTTTTCTTAATTATACCAATAATTGTTTTCCAGAAAATAGTAAACGTGGCACATTATTATATTTTCTATTTGAAAGCAAAATAGGTTGCCTCACATATAAGAGGCAACCTATTTATATTATGCTTTTATAACGTACAATCTACGCACCTTGGAATTGAGGCATGTCATCATGAGAGTCAGGATCGTCTAATGTACCTTTCAAATCATTATCAACCATAGCACATACAGATGCATCGGACCAAACGTTTTCGGCCGTTTCAATCATGTCGATAATTGTATAGATTGGTAAGATAATACCAAGCAAACCGATTGGCGCGCCAATGGAACTCATCAAGGACAATGTTAAAAAGTAACAGCCCATTGGAACACCGGCATTACCAATCGCGGCAAGAACAGCAATGAATAACCAAGCAATCATTGTACCCATAGTTAATTCAATACCTGCATTTTGCATTACAAATAAGGATGTTACAAGGATGAAAGCTGCGCAACCATTCATGTTAATTGTTGTACAAATTGGTAATACGAAACGCGCTACAGAAGGATGGGCTTTCAAATTGTCTTCTGCAGATGCCAATGTAACAGGCAATGTAGCAGCAGAAGATTTCGTGAACAATGCAACAGCTACGGCTGGAGACATTTTGCGGAATACATCGATAGGATTTAAACCACGGAATAACAAGAACAATGGAATTACAATAAAGAATTGAATCAAGTTGCCGCCGATTACAACAGCTGTATATTTACCTAATGCACCAACGATGACCCCTGCTTCGATTTGTGCAGATAATTGACCTGCAAAAGCAAGGATACCGATTGGTAAAACGTAAAGTAAACCTCTAATCAATGTGAATAGTAATTCTTGTAAACCAAATAACACCTTCAATACTGCTTCACGACCTTCTGTACGAGGCATGAAAGCAAAAGCTAAACCAACAGAAGCAGAAATGAACATAACGGACAATACGTTACCTTCTAAATACGGTTTCAAAATATTGTTAGGAATAACGGATAAGAAATGATCATAATATGTTACGTGACCTAATTTTTCAGGTACTTGCGCTGCACCGGCACCGATTACATCAAGTGGTAAGTTACCTGGCGCAATCCAAAGGAATAAACCAAGACCAACAGCGGCTGCACAAATTGTTGTTAACAATGTATAGGTGACAGCATGACCAAAGATACGGCCTGTATCCTTCTTAGCACCCAACATGGACAATGTAGTAATAACCGCTAGTGATACAGTAGGTATTGCAATGAATTGGAATAAATGCGTAAATACTGCAGCAATGAAATTAAATAAATCATTAAGAACTGGAATATGTTGCCATCCTAAGATAGCGCCGATGATGAGCGCACCCATCCATAATATAAATTGACGTAATTTACCTTGACCACGACTTTTCAAGGTAATCTCTTGCGCTAAGGCATCAACATTTTTGTTATTTTGATCTGCCATAAAAACACCTCTCAACTAATAAAACTACTAGAGACCAATAAAGAAACCCCAGCCCTAGGGGCTGGGATAATTAATCACATCCGAGTCTCTTCATAAAACCCATTATAAAAATATGTTTTAGAATTGTCAATTACAATACTTGAATATATTGTAATATGTTCAAGTATTGTTCCAAATTATATATACAAACTCTGTCCAACTCTAATGATACATATCTATATCTACAGTAATCATTCGAGTTCGCTCTGGATTAAACATAAAGTAAATGACTCTAGGCTGGTCTTGATCAAAGTTATGATAAACAACATATACTACATATTTCTCAGCCGATATCCGAGTACTATAATAATAATCTTCGTTTGGATCATCACCTACACTCTGTCTACCATCAATTAACCAGGGAAATAATTTCCAGTTTTGTCGTTGAATAGTGATAATCTCATAATAATTGTCTATGTCACTAACCAATACATTTTTATCTTTTGGATATGTAAACGAATTAAGCGCTTCAACTGTAGTATCCTTGTCCCTGCCATTTATAAACGAATACCAAGCATTAGATTTAACCGTTTCCTCATACCTTGAAATCGTAGCTTTATCACCATCTAATACTAAACAGCTTTGATTCCCTCCATTACTTAGATTGATAAAACACAGCCCGTGTTCCATCATTACTGATCAAAAGTTCCACGAAATGAGGTCTTTTAGTATTCCCATCGTCTACAAAGACATATAGTCTATGATTTTCAGTAGAATTATATGTGTACTTCACCACTTTTTTCGTTTCTTTTCGAGGAGCAAAGCGTAACCCCTCTATAAAACTCCGTTGTGGTAAGTTTAGAGGTTCTTCCTCGATGCTCTCTATAATGTTATAGCTATTGGGATGAGATATAAAACGCTTTTTCTCCCCAGTGTCTAAATCACGCAATACACCATCCGCATCAATTTGTGCTTGATACACAGTGTGTTCCTTAGCAATCTCCTCATACTGTGCAATAACTGTAGGATTTCCTTCTAATACAGTATATCTTGTAGGATATGCATTTGCCCACGCTAAGCTATCGCCAGATGCAGAGGCCTTTGAAATACCTTCAGGAAGGTTCTTAGGACGCTTTAGACCTTCCGGCAACCCGTCATCATTTGGCCAACCTCGTTGCCAGTCCATAGTACTAAACTCAAATCCATCGGTTTGTTCAAGAGTCGTTTGAGTATCGTACTTAAGCCAATCCGCAACAAGTCCAGCTAAACATAAATTAAATATAATAAATACGCAGCAAATCAATTTAATATGTGTTTTTTCAGATAAAGCATGTTTCTTATACCAGTCATATTGTAGTACTAAAAGCAATACTATTGCTACGCCAAATACAATATATGTTATAGGTGCTATATTAAATAGCATTGCCACAATAAATAGCATAATTATATATGCAGTTAATAGGCCATAAAATATGCGAACCAAAACGCTCTCCCTATACTTCTATGACTACAACATTTTCTTATATAGCACTTCTATATCGTTACGACTTACTTCAGCCACTGTATTAGCTATATTTCCTGTAGCTACAACGTATACATTATCCACGAGCCATGGAATGTCTTTTTTCGTAAATCCTAATTCTGTAAGGTTTGTAGTAAGGTCTAGGTCATGTACGATTAGGCGTAATGCTTCACCCAGCTCAGAACCATCACCATGGTTGAATATACGTGCCAATGAGTTGAATTTTTCAGAGTTAGCACTCCATGTGTATTCCACTACAACAGGTTCAATAACTGCAAGACCAACACCATGGGTAATATCTTTAAGGCCACTAGCAGGGTGTTCCATACCATGACCAAGTGTGACGCCTGCGGTATTGATAACCATACCGCCAATAGTGCTAGCCAAAGTAACGGACTCCCATGCTTTTGTTAATTGTTTTTTGTTAAGTACAGCTTCTTGACCATTCGCAATCGCTTTCACATGTTTATATAGAGGTACAAGATATTGTGCTAGTAATATTACTGCATAATGAGCTAGTGCATCGGTGAAAGGTTGCGCCGTTTTAGATGTGTACGCCTCGATGTTATGGCACAATGCATCGAAACCAACAGATGCCAACACATGAGGAGGCATAGTCCCCATTACAGCAGGGTCCACGATAGATACCTTAGGCACGATGGCATTACAGCGTAAAGATTTCTTATCACCTGTTTCAGGGTTCGTGAGGACACCAAAGCCATTACCTTCAGAACCTGTGCCACAAGTGGTTGGAATCACAATAAGCGGTAACGCATTATCACTCGTTTTACGGTTAAAGATATAATCATTAATGTCGCCGTCATTCACAGCCATAAAAGCAATGCCCTTTGCACAATCCATAATGGATCCACCGCCGATGGCAATAACCATATCACAGCTTTCAGATTTAGCTAACGCAGCGCCGTCTAAGGCAGTCGTAGTCAATGGATTGGCATCCACTTGATCAAAGAGAACATGTTCAATATGGGCCGCATCAAGCTTAGCTACTACGCGGTCATATAAACCAGATTTTTTAGCACTAGTACGACCAGTTACAATAAGTGCTTTCTTGCCATACGGTGCAGCAAAACCAGCAACATTATCTACTTTATTCCAACCGAATTGAATGTTTACAGGTAAAAAATAAGAGAATTCCATGTGATAACCTCTTTTCTTTGAAAACTAGTTCTTAGTGTTATTGTAAAGGATATTTACAAGCATGTAAAACCTCATAGGGTTTTCACCAGAAAACAGGTATACTAGTAATAAGAGGGGAGGATTTATATTTATAGAGGGAGAGAACATCTATGAAATTTGCTATTAAACATGTATGGTCTTCGCTGCGAGACCTAGCAACGCAGTCGCCTATATTACTGGCATTAATTGCCATATTTTCATGTACACCGTTGTATATTGAACAAGATTGGTTTGCCGAAATCGACATTAAGCTATACTCACTGTATTTCTTTATCGTTATTTTACAAAGCTATATAACAAGAGCTCGAAAGTTTTCCATTTTATATACCTTAGTAAGTATCGGAATCAGCGTTGGCCTTTATATGATTCACGAAAGCTACGGCTATGTGCGAGGTATTGAACTGGCTACGGAAAATATATCATACCTATGGCTATACTCCATGATTGCCTTGTATTTCACATCGCCTGGTGAACACTACATCGGTGAAATCATTAACCGCATCAAACGGATTGGCATCACCCTTGTTACGTCTACGCTATATAACATTGTTATCATCATGAGTTTATGGTTCTTCTTCATCATCGTGGACCAACCATTCAACTTTGAAGAAACCATTTTTAAGGTACTCGCATCCATTAATATGTTCATTTGTCTATCTATGGTATGTTCTTACAAAGAGGATCCCGCAGGTCCTCCAGCACCAAACTCATTTTTTACTGTTGTATTCGGCATCATCTTGCCTAAGGCGTCCATTATTACAGGCATTCTAGCTAATATCTATTTAGTCTTGATTCTGTTAGGGCTTCGAGAGGATACGCGTTTCTTCTACACCTATTATCCGTATGTAGCCATTTTCTACCTATTCTACTTGGCTAGCTTTAGATCTAGTGAAAGTAGCAGAACACAGCAAGTCCTATGCTTCTTGTTTATTACACTAACTACACTGTGCTTAGTTCTTATCGGTAAACGTGTGATTAATGAACCAGTTCTCTGGCTCAATACGATTTACGTGAGTGCATTCAATTTAATCTTCTTAGTACATAATGTATATTCTCTTGTGAAGGGTTTAAAACCATCTGTACACACAACCGTTATGGCTCTTGCCTTAGGTGCTGTTCTCTTGACACCATTCATAGGCTATACAACGTATCGTGAATTTGTGACCTATACTAAAGTTGATGGCGAATGGCATGCAAGCCTACCAATAGCTGCTACCTTTGACCCTAACTTCACGGACTATGGCACACCATATGTCCCTGTAGATGATTTAAAACTGCCAGATACAAATCCAATAAACGGCAGACGCATCGAGTATATTAATTTTGATGCTATAACTGCACCAAAGGTTATTTCGATTGCAGGATACGATAAATACATTGAAAACATCGAGTTAATTGTATACGAACAAGATCTTAAAGAATACCAAGTAGAATCTGCCAACTTCGACTCCATCTCCTTCAAATTCCTCAACAAAGGCCTTGATTTAGAGGTATCTCTACCAAATGGTGTGACAGAGGTGCATCATATTTATGATAAGTTCCTTACAGTCGATAAAACAGCTATCGATCCTGTCATTATAGAAGGCAATGGATATAAGTTATTAATTACGTCGTACTTCATAAACCAATTCGATACACGTAAACTTAAATTTAATGTACTTTATAATTAAGCATATAATACAATATAGTAATAATTACAACATCATATATAATATGACAAAAGCAGTACCCCGGAAGGGGTACTGCTTTTATTCATCGATCTAACTTGACTAGAATATGTTGGGCAAAGTCTTGGGCCGCTTTAAAATCGTCTTCATTTGGGTGTACTGCAGCTTGTTTGTGACGTGCATCGTGATCAGCAGATTGACCGTGACTATGCCCTTTCGGGAACATCTTGTACATCATTTCGATAACCTTAGGATCTACCTTACCTTGGCAGATGAAGGTTCCTACAGGCTCTACGCCATCGGGTAAACAATTGGCTGCATTAATTAAGCTCTCTTTAGCATGTGCCATTTGTGGTGGAACACCAGCCGTGGCAAACAGAGCAATGTGAGGGTTATATAATGTGCCTAGTACATCACGGGCCTCTTTATTAGCTGTCCCTTTATCCACCCAAAATCCTGCAAACACCAGATCATAGGATGCCATATCTGAGGGTAGTTCCGACATAGATACACATGGTGTGTCCGCTGGCAATACTCTGGCAATGATCTCTGCCACTTGTTTTGTATTTCCCGTAAGGGACGAATATATAACGATAGATTTCATAGCTAACCTCCTATTGTAAAACTATATTTATTATAAATCATATAGTATCTATCTATAATAAAATTAATCACAAACTACATCGATAAATTTAATCTAACCACATTGATAAATTTAAAAAAGTCAATATTGAATATATAGATTTTTTTCGCTATAATCATTACATAATGTATTTAATAAATAAGAAAACTACCATATATTGTAGTTTTCTTATTTTTCTGATTAGAACTAGTTTAAAAGAGTACATCTGATTTACGCTAGTCCTATAGATGATTTTACATAGATTTACAATGTAAGGGGAACCATAATGGAGATTATGATCAAGAAACGGGATGGCCATTTTGAACCGCTATCCGTAGAGAAAACGAAACGCATGATTGCCTTCGCATGTTTGGGGTTAGATTCTTGTGATCCACTAGAATTGGAAATGGATGCGAAGTTACAATTCGTTGATGGCATGACAACTAAAGAAATTCAAAAAACGTTAGTACAAACAGCTATCGAAAAGGTTATCGCTAAAAAAGACGACGGTTTCGGCAACCAAGTTAATAAAATGAACCAAGATTGGCAGTTTGTTGCAGCTCGCCTCTTCTTGTTCGATCTCTATAAAGAAGCAGCTATCACTCGTCGTTATAAAGCATTCGGTTATGGCAACTTCCCAAATCTTGTACATATGCTTGTAGAAGAGAAAAAATACGCTGACTTCTTCGTTACAGAATATACAGCTGACGAATTGCAAGAGTTAGGCGATTACATCAAACCTAAGCGCGACTACCTCTTCAACTATGAAGGTCTTAAATTATTGGCTGACCGTTACTTGGTAAAAGGCTTCAACAAAGAAATCTTTGAATTGCCACAAGAACGCTTCATGGCTATAGCAATGCACTTGGCATTGGTAGAGGGCGAAAACAAAGTAGAATACGCTAAGAAATTCTACGATTTGATGAGCCAGTTAAAAATGACAACAGCTACACCTACATTGGCAAATGCAGGTACACCATTCCATCAGTTGTCCTCTTGCTTTATCTCTGGTGTAGATGATAACTTATGGTCCATTTACGACGTAAACAGCAAGTTCTCCCGCGTATCTAAACACGGCGGCGCTCTTGGTATCTACCTTGGTAAAGTTCGTGCATTGAACTCCGATATCCGCGGTTTCAAAAACTCCTCTGGTGGCGTTATTCCTTGGATCCGTTTATACAATGATACAGCTGTTGCAGTAGACCAATTGGGTAAACGTAAAGGCGGCGCCACAGTAACACTCGATATTTGGCACAAAGACTTCTACGAATTCGTAGAACTTCGTACAAACAATGGTGACGACCGTCGTAAAGCTCACGATATCTTCCCTGCCATTTCCGTTCCAAACATCTTCATGGAACGCATGATCGGCCGTGAAAACTTCACCCTCTTTGACCCTCATGAAATCTTGGCTGTAAAAGGCTATGCTCTAGAGGACTTCTACGACACAGACGATAACAAAGAGTTCACAAAACGTTACCTTGAATGTGAACAAGATTCGAACTTACACGGCATCGAAGTGCCAGCACTAGACATGATGAAAAAAATCATGCGCTCTGCTGTTGAAACTGGTACACCATTCATCTTCTTCCGCGACACTGTAAACGCTGCAAACCCTAACAAACATGCAGGTATGATTTACGCATCTAACTTGTGCCACGAAATCGCACAAAACGTTGGCTTCACAAACCTTGCTGAAGAAATCATCAACGAAGACGGCACTATCACTACAAAAACAAATACAGGCGACATGGTTACATGTAACTTGAACTCCATCAGCCTTGGCCGCATTTCTGACGAAGAATTGGAAGAAAATATCGCTCTTCAAATCCGCATGTTAGACAATGTTATTTCCATCAACCAAGCACCAGTACCAGAATCTCGTATGACTTCTGATAAATACCGTGCTATTGGTCTTGGTACTTCTGGTTACCACCACTACCTTGTAAACCACGATATCCAATGGGAATCTGATGAGCACATCGAAGCAGCGGACAAACTATTTGAAAACATTGCATACTATGCCATCAAAGCTTCCATGGAATTGGCGAAAGAAAAAGGTGCATACCCAGCGTTCAAAGGTTCCGAATGGGAAACTGGTGAATACTTCACGCGTCGTGGCTACACATCCGATCGTTGGAAACAATTGGCTTCAAATGTTGCAAAATACGGCATCCGCAATGGTTACTTGATGGCCGTAGCGCCTACAGGTTCTACTTCCAATATTGCGAACACAACGGCTGGTATCGACCCTATCTTCAAAAAATTCTTCATCGAAGAGAAGAAAGGTTCTTTCACTCCAAAAACTGCACCAGATTTGAACGATAAAACTTTCTGGCTCTACAAAGAGGCGCATACAATCGACCAACAATGGTCCATCAAAGCTTGTGGCGTACGTCAACGTCATATTGACCAAGCACAATCTTTCAACTTGTATATCACACCTCAAATGAAAGCAAAAGAAATTCTAGACCTTTACGTTGAGGCATACAAACAAGGGATTAAAACAATCTACTACATCCGTAACCAATCCCTTGAAATGGACGAATGCACTAGCTGCTCTTCATAGAAACAGAATAGTCTTCACAAATAATATAAAGGAGTCCCCTATGGATAAAAAACTAATTTTCAACGAACACGGTGAACGTGGCACGCAATCTATGATTGGTGGCAACACCACAAACCTTCGCGAATGGAACCGTATCAAGTACGACTGGGCGAACCAAATGTACCGCACAATGCTCAACAACTTCTGGATTCCTGAAGAGATTTCCTTGAACGAAGACGTTAAGCAATTCCCATACTTAACAGATTACGAACGCCGTGCATTCGACAAAATTATTGCATTCTTGAACTTCCTTGATTCTATTCAATCTGAAAACTTGCCTAACTTGAGCCGTTATATTACAGCATCTGAAGTGGCATCTTTATTGAATATACAAGCATTCCAAGAAGAAATTCACGCTCAAAGTTATTCCTACATTTTGGACACTGTAACAAATCCTATTACACGTGACAAAATTTATGACGAATGGCGTACAGATAAAACATTACTTGAACGTAATCGATTCATCGCCGATGCATACCAACGTTTCAGTGATGATCCTAGCGAAGCAAACCTCATTCACACAATCATCGCCAACTATATCTTAGAAGGTATTTACTTCTACTCTGGCTTTAGCTTCTTCTACACATTGGCACGCCAAGGTAAAATGACAGCTACATCCACTATTTTCAAATACATCAACCGCGACGAAGTAACTCATCTTGTATTGTTCCAAAACATCATCCGCGAGTTACGCCGTGAACGCCCTGACTTGTTCACGCCTGAACTGGAAGCGAAAATCACTGACATGATTCGCCAAGGTGCAGAAAACGAAATCGCTTGGGGTCAATACATCACTGATGATAAAATCCTCGGCCTTAACAACGTTCTTATTGAACGCTACATCAAATATCTTGCCAATATCCGCTTAGAAGCAATCGGCTTACCTCATCTATATCCTGAAATCAAGGAAAATCCTATGGAATGGATCGAAAGCTTCTCCAACTTGAATAGCACAAAAACTGACTTCTTCGAAGCAAAAGTTACAAACTATACAAAAGCAGCAGCATTTGATTTTGATGATTTAGAATAGATAAAACTTACATATAAATAAAAGGAGTGCTTTCACAACAAATCTGTGAAAACACTCCTTTTTATAGTCCCCAACGCCACCCTCATCAAAATAGTTGACACATGGTAATACATTATAAAAAATAACCATACATTTATACGCAATAAGGGCCTACACGATACATATCATCAACGCCCCGTACATGTAATGGAATATCATCTTTTTACGAATTAAGCAATCGTGGCTTTGTATCCACCCTATCTTGATTACCAACTTATACTTAATACTCTATTAAATCAACCGTCCAATTAGTTGACTGTAGTAAATTATCTAATGTACGAATCTCCTTAGATATTGTATCTGCTGTTTTTTGTAATTCACTAACATTTACAGTTGCCATCATTTTGATTTCCGATCCACGAGCACGATAATTAATCGCACTCGCACTATCTGCTAAGGCACGATATGCAGAAAGTCGCATAATAGCTCCTTCTTTCTCTGCTATAATTTGTGTTAAAGAGCGCCCTTCAACAATAGTTGCACAGTTAGTAAGATTAATATCTTTAATGAGTTGTTGAAGTCTTGCAATTGCCGCTTCTAGTTCTTGCATCAATACGTTAGGGTCTTCATTAGGTATTTCCCCTTCTTGTACTAAACTATTTTGATTTAAACGACCTTGCAAATCACTAATTTTCTTATTCAAATCAGCACGTTCTTGTAATGCTTCTGCTAGTTTCATAAACTCTCACCTCATATTTTAAAATATATAGATATTAATATACTGACCGAGCTAATACAAACTATTATATTTAGTATCTAGTTTCTTATAATACTTTCCGCATCATCACATGTGGACAGCCTTCATCTAGATATTCTTCACCTTCAGCCACATATCCAAGAGATTCGTAGAATGGTTTTGCCTGTACTTGCGCTGATAGAGAACATGTTTTAAATCCATCGCGACGGATTCCATTTTCCGCAGCAAGCATGATTTTTGATCCCAAATTCTGACCACGATATAATTTGCGTACTGCCATACGACCAATATGAGCATCCCCTTCTATATCGCTGGGGAAAAATCTACAAGTACCAACAGCTTTTCCATCTATAGATAAAAGCACGAATTTTGCATTTTCATCAATTTCATCAAATTCATTCTCGAAACCTTGTTCTTTCATAAACACATCTGTACGAATTTGTTTAATATCATCGTTAATTGTATTTAAAATTTGAATAATCATAACTCTCCTTACCAATTATGTTCTATAACGTTATATTGCTAGCATTTTCTACCTTTAATTTTACCATGGGTATAAAGGCAAAGGAATATTAAAACAACTTTTTTCTATAGAATTTTGTAATTTTTTGAAAAAAATACTTGCATAAAATTCTCAAATGGGTTTATACTGTACACATCAAATTTAGAAAGGAGCAACAATAAGATGACTAACCAAATTAGCACAGTAGCAAAACAATACTTTTATTGGTTCTTTATCCAACGTACGGGTAAGGAACTATTTGAGCTACGCTAATTTAGAAATCATCAATCGTTGCTTAGAATAGTAAAAGGGTTACCCGTATTAGAATACGGGTAGCCCTTTTTTATTTGCTATCCCGTATGGTTGGTCCCACTATTCGCATTGTTATTTGAGGAGGACTTATTATGATTATCACATTAAAAACAACAGCTACAGAAGCAGAGGTAACAAAATTACGCAATGAATTAGAAGCGAAAGGTCTTGTTATCCATCCAGTAGAAGGGGCCCACTATAATATCTTAGGTCTTATCGGCGATACAGCATCCCTTGATTCCCGTCAAATTGAATCCCTTGATTTCGTAGATAAAGTAACACGTATTCAAGAACCTTTCAAAAAAGCGAACCGCAAATTCCATCCAGAAGATTCCGTTATCAATGTAGGCGGTGCACTTATCGGTGGCGGTCACTTCGCAGTAATGGCTGGTCCATGCTCCGTTGAAACACCAGAGCAGGTACTCGCATCCTGCCAAGCATGTAAAGATGCAGGTGCTACAATCCTTCGTGGCGGCGCTTTCAAACCTCGTACATCCCCATACTCCTTCCAAGGCATGGGCCCTGAAGGTTTACAACTTTTAGAATTAGCAAAAAAAGAAACTGGTCTTCCTATCGTATCCGAAGTTATGGATGTTTCCCAATTGCAATACTTCGACAATGTAGATATGCTTCAAATCGGTGCTCGTAACATGCAAAACTTCACACTTTTAAAAGAAGTGGGCAAATTGAAAAAACCTGTATTGTTGAAACGTGGTCTATCCGCTACATACGAAGAATGGTTAATGGCTGCTGAATACATCATGTCCGAAGGCAATGATCAAATCGTATTATGCGAACGTGGTATTCGTACATTCGAACCTAAAACACGTAATACATTAGACGTAACAGCAATTCCTATGATGCACGAACTATCTCACTTGCCAATCATCATGGACCCTAGCCATGCAGCAGGCATGAGCCGTATGGTTCGCCCACTTTCACTTGCATCCGTAGGTGGCGGTGCAGACGGCCTTATGATCGAAGTTCACAACGATCCATCCAAAGCATTATGCGATGGCCCTCAAGCATTACGCCCAGATCAATTCACTAGCCTTATGAAAGAAGTATTCGCATTGCGTAAAGCATTGGTAGAATGCACTAAATAATCTTAAATATCACACAAATAAGCTAGATCCGTTATAATAGATACTAGCTTATTCTTTTAAGAAAGGAATTATTATGACTCGCATCCATATTAACGCATCCACGCCGTATGACGTCGTCATCGAAAACGGTGCCTTACAACGCATCAGCGATTATATAAAACCATTAAAACCAAATTGTCGTGTTATCATCGTCAGCGACAGCAATGTAGCACCGTACTATTTGAGTTCTGTGAAAGCTAATATGGAGCATGCGGGTTATACTGTTTGTGATTATGGATTCCCTGCTGGTGAAAGCTCTAAAAATGCCCACCAACTCATCGATTTAGTAGAATATATGGCAGCTCAATCGTTAACACGCAAGGACCTTCTCATCGCGCTTGGCGGTGGTGTTGTAGGTGATATGGCAGGCTTTGCAGCGGCTACCTATTTGCGTGGCATTGACTATGTACAGGTACCTACCTCCCTATTAGCGGCGGTAGACTCCTCTGTAGGCGGTAAAACAGCTGTCAATCTTGAAGCAGGTAAAAACCTGTGGGGTGCTTTCAAACAACCCATTCTTGTCCTCTGTGATCCGGAAACGCTTAATACATTGCCAGACATGGAATGGAAAAATGGGTGCGGCGAAATCATCAAATATGGTTTCCTCGATGTACCAGGTTTATTAACTCAACTAGAAAATAAGCCCTTGATAACACACCGCGATAGCGTTAGTGCTGTCATTGCGCGATGCGTACAAGCAAAGGCGGATATCGTAGAGCAAGACGAACGCGAATCTGGTGTTCGCGCCCTCTTAAACCTAGGCCATACCTTTGGTCACGGCATTGAAAAAGCGAGTCACTTTGAGGTTCATCATGGCTATGCGGTTGCTATTGGCATTGTACTCATGGCACAGGGTGCGGTAAAACATGGAGAACTAGATATTGAGGCTCTAGATAAGTTAAAATCCCTCATCGAAGCCCATGATTTACCAACTACAACGACTATAACAAAGGAAGAAATCCTAGCAGCTGCTAAGCACGATAAGAAAAGCGAAGGCGCTACTATTAAAATTGTAGTACCAACAAGCTATGGCCACAGCGAACTTAAGGTTGTTACCCACGAAGAACTTGCCACCTATTTAGACTAAGACGTAAAAGGAGATTTCTATGCATTCCGTAACGAACGCCATTCCTACAGGAACGATTGCGTCCATCCCAGCAAAGGCACATGCACACCGCGCATTAATTTGTGCAGCCCTTGCTAACTCTCCATCTACTATACTACTAAGCCGAACCTCTAAAGACATCGATGCTACTATGGAATCCTTGCGAGGCTTAGGTGCTCACGTAGTATATGAAAATAAAGTTGTCACTGTTACACCAGGTCCTGTCCCAGCAAAGAGCAATGTAGCACCTCATGAATCAGGCACTACATTACGTCTCTTATTACCTGTAGCAGCATCCATCTGTAACGATGTAGACGTAGATGCGAAAGGTCGTTTACCAGATCGCCCTCTAGAACCTATGCTAAGCGAAATGAAAGCACACGGCGTAACATTCTCTCAAGATAAACCACCATTTACTATGACAGGTCGTCTTCAGGGGGGCAATTTCTCCATGGTAGGCGATGTAAGTAGTCAATTCTTCTCTGGATTATTGTTAGCAGCCCCTCAAATCGGCCTATCTACTATCACGGCTACTACCCCACTACAATCTAGTGATTATGTAACATTAACGACGGAAACCATGCGTGATTTTGGCGTGGAGGTAGAGCATACGTTACCTGATACAAACATCAACGAGGCTTTCACAGTACCATTTGGTGCGTCCTTCATCGGCCGTGATAATTACCAAATCGAAGGTGACTGGTCTAATGCAGCAATCTGGATGGTGGCGGCCGGTATGACAGGCAAACCAATTACGATTACAGGCATGAACAAAAACTCTGTACAAGCTGACCGCCGCATCATGCAGGTTATGATTGATGCTGGTTGTGATGTTGTATGGGATGGTATGAATATAACGGTCACAGGTCGTGCTTCCAAGCCAATCCATGCAGACCTTGAGCAAATGCCGGATATGTTGCCTGTTATGGCCGCCCTTGCTTGCTCTATTTCTGGTGAAAGCTCCTTTATTAAGGGTGCTCGCCTACGCTTAAAAGAATCCGATCGTCTCATAGCTGTTGCTAATCTCGTAAGAGACTTAGGCGGTACAGTGCGTGAAGAAGGCGATGACCTATATATCATCGGTAATGGTATACTTAAAGGCGGTCAAGGTGATTGCGTAAATGACCATCGCCTCGTTATGGCCGGCACATTGATGGCCCTCATCAGTAAAAATCCTGTTACCTTAAAAGATAGCGAAGCTATCACAAAATCCTATCCAGATTTCTTCGAGGACTGGAACTTATTAGGAGGTGATGCTCATGGCATCTAATTTCGGTAAAACTATACAAGTATCTACCTTTGGCGCCTCTCATGGATACGCTATCGGCGGTATTGTTGAAGGTCTACCTTGTGGACATACCATCGATATCGATGAGTTAAAAGCCTTTTTAAAGCGCCGTGCGCCAGGGCAAAATCAATTAACAACACAGCGTAAGGAAGCCGATACACCTGAATTTTTAGCAGGTTTGGTGGACGGCATGCTCAGTGGTTCTCCATTGGCATTTATGATCCGCAACACATCTCAACACTCTAGCGATTATAACAACTTACGCGATATCCCTCGCCCATCTCATGCAGATTTTACAGCTCGTATACGCTACGGTGATAAGGTAGATATGCGCGGTGGCGGCCATTTTTCAGCGCGCCTTACAGCTCCGCTTTGCGTAGCTGGTGGCATCGCTCTACAACTATTACGTGAAAAAGGCATTGAAATCCACGGCCATTTAAAACAAGTGGGAACGATTCAAGATGCTCCTATCAACATGGTTCACCCAGATATGAAAGCATTAGCTAGCATCGCTACAGAGCCAATTGCTATGGTTGATCCACAAAAACGTAACGAAGTAGAAAACCTTGTTATGAACCTCAAAAAAGATGGGGACTCTACAGGTGGTATCGTTGAAGTCGTGGCTACAGGTCTACCAATTGGCCTTGGCAACCCAAACTTTGACGGTATCGAAAACCGCTTAGCTCGCGTAATCTTTGGGGTGCCCGCCATTAAAGGCGTATCCTTTGGCGGTGGCTTCGATATGTGTGCACAACTGGGTTCCGAAGTGAATGATGCTTTCACCATGGACGGCGACAAGATTACAACCACAACTAATAATAGCGGTGGTATTCAAGGTGGTATAACTAACGGCTTGCCCCTCGTTATGCAAGTGGGCATCAAACCAACACCATCCATTTATAAAGAACAACATTCTGTGTCACTTTCACAAAAAGAGGACACATTGCTCACAATCCAAGGTCGTCACGACCCATGCGTAGCGCTTCGTGCAGTACCTGTAATCGAAGCTGTTACGGCCCTTGTTATTCTTGATTTCTTAGGAGATATTGACCATGAACTTAGATGAAGTACGCGTTAAAATTAACGATATAAACGACCAAATGCTCGCCCTCTTCAAAGAGCGCATGGAACTCTCCAAGGATGTCGCGGCAGCCAAAAAAGAAATGAACAAGGCTATTTACGATGCCAAACGGGAACGAGATATCCTCGATAAAGTAACTCGAGATGCAGGCCCAGACCTCGACCTATACGCACGCCGTTTCTTTGAAGCCTTATTCAGCTTGAGCCGGACCTATCAGTCTGAACAATTGTTCCAAGATAATGAGTTCACTGTTAAAATGAAAAAGGCTATTGAGCAGTCCCCTACATTACCTCCACAACGTGGTAGCGTAGCTTGTGCTGGCGTCTTCGGTAGTAATGCGCAAGTGGCGTGCGATAAATTATTACCACTCAGCCAAATTCACTATGTAACAGGCTTCCGTGCCGTATTCGACGCTGTTGAGTCTGGAGAATGTCAATTCGGCGTATTACCTATCGAAAACAGCTCCAATGGTTCTGTAAAAGAAGTGTATGACCTATTAGAAGAGCGTAAATGCTATATCGTACGCGGTACTCGCCTATGGATTTCTCACGATTTACTCGTGAAAAAAGGCACAAAACTAGAAGATATTCACACTATCATCTCCCATCCTCAAGCGTTGGGGCAATGCAGTCACTTCCTAGAAAAATTAGAAGGCGTAGAATTGCGCTCCTTCGATAACACGGCTCGTGCAGCCCAGCTCGTAGCGGCTAGTGACGACCCAGGTGTAGCCGCTATCGCCGCACCTCAATGTGCAGACTTGTACAACTTGTCTCCGTTGATGCGCAACATCCAAAACAGCGATAACAACTATACCCGCTTTATCTGCATCAGCAAGGACTTCCATGTATACCCAGGGGCTAATAAAATCTCCGTGGTAACTACAGCAAGCCATGCTCCAGGTGGCCTTGGTACATTACTTACCAAGTTTGCAAACATCGGTGTCAACCTTACAAAACTCGAGTCTCGCCCGATTGTAGGCCATAACTTTGAGTTCTTGTTCTACCTCGACTTAGAGGCATCTCTAGCAGATCCTAAGGTATTATCCGTTCTAGCAGAGCTACACACATCACAAGATAAGTTCCGCTTACTCGGCAATTACCCTGAAAACTAATATACTTATATGTACTAGTCCCTATAAGAACATATATAGTACAATACATATAGTTATAAAACTTCAATGGCTAATAGGTACCAGCCTATTAGCCATTCTATGTATATTGACCTAGGAGGTCCTATGAAATTTGGTTTACTTGGCCGTACGTTAGGCCATAGCTTCTCCCCTCGCATTCACAGTGCATTAGGAAATACAAATTATGAATTATTTGAACGCGAACCGAGCCAACTACAAGAGTTCTTCGCTGATCCAGAATTACAAGGTATCAATATCACTATTCCTTACAAGGTAAATGCCCTTGAAGCTTGTGATGTTGTAGATCCACGGGCAGAACGCATTGGCTGTGTAAATACGATGGTTCGCAAGGATGGCAAATGGCACGGTTATAATACAGACTATGATGGTTTCGTATTTACCCTACAACATGCAGGCATCGATGTAGCTGGCAAGGAATGTATCATTCTTGGCGATGGCGCATCCTCCGCTACCGTTCACGTAGCTCTTGAAGACTTAGGAGCTAAGAACATAGTTCATCTCTCTCGTAAGACGGCACCATTCTATGGTGATACTCCTAATTACTATGAAACAGCACAGATTATTATTAACTGCACACCTATCGGGATGTATCCTCATAATCCAGCTAATCTCATCGATATTACACAATTTTCCAAATTGGAAGGCGTTGTAGACCTCATCTATAATCCACGCCGTACAATTTTGCTGTTACAAGCAGAAATGATGGAAATTCCTCATTGTGATGGCTTGCCATTCCTTGTGGCTCAAGGTGTTGAGGCGGCTAATCATTTCCACGGTGAAAGCTTTGGTACAAAGGAAATTGAACAAATCTTGCGCGATATGCGCCGTGAAAAGGAAAACATTATCCTCATCGGCATGCCTGGTGTAGGAAAAACTACAGTCGGTAAAGCGCTCGGTGAAGAAATGGGCCGTACCTGCATTGACGTGGATCATGAGTTAGAAAAAGAAATTGGAGACATTTCCACATACATTACAGAACAAGGGGAACCAGCATTCCGTGAAAAAGAAGCGGAAATGATTGCGAAACTGGGCACTCAAACAGGTCTTGTTATCTCCACTGGTGGCGGCTGTGTAACAGTGCCTAAAAACTACGCACACTTACGCCAAAATGGTCGTATCTACCAATTAACCCAACCTATAGAAAATTTATCTACATCCGGTCGGGTTCTCTCTAGTGGTGGCATCGAACGCTTACGCGAACTCGAAGCAACGCGTACACCAATGTATGAAAGCTTCGCTCAATGCATCGTAGAACATAATCGCAATGCACCAGAAACAGTATCTGCTATCCTAGAAGATTTTGAAGCAAACTTATTGTAAGAAGATTTACATCTGTATTTCTAGATAAAACTAAAACTCATATCTTAACTTCATAGATATAGTACTAAAAGCAGTAGTTATCCCTAAGATAAATACTGCTTTTTTATATTCTCTATGTTTTATATATATTTGTAAAAATCCATATTTGCAATTACAATGTAATTACAACTAGAATTCAAGAAGCTTAAACACCTTTTTCTATAAGAGCAATAAAATAACCAAAGTATTACAGTCACAACTTAAAGAATCATAGGAGAGATATTATGAAAACCGTAAACCTACAAGTCCGCATCAACGAAGATCTAAAACAAGAGGTATCTAGCATATTAAAAGCACAAGGCCTATCCTACACCTCCATGCTTGACGCACTATTTCGTCAAATTATCAAAGAACGTCGCATTCCTTTCGCCATTGCATTACCAACAACATCTACAGATGAAACACCAACGCCAAGTACACTCAACAATGACGGCACCTACGAACAACCCCGAATCACATTAAAGGCATCAGATACTACTAGCTCGTACGGAACATCAACTACAAACGAGGTTGAAATATCCTTTGATAAAATTGATAAAACAGGCATACTCAATATCCGTATTAATCCTAAAGTTAAGACACTAACAACAGCTATCTTAAAAGAGATGGGATTAACTATATCACAAACTGTTACACTTGTATCAAAACAAATACAATTCACTAACGATATTCCTTCCACTATCCATCGCCCAGAATGGATTGATGCTATAAATGATGATTTATGGACTAAAGAAGATTTAAGCACAAGAATAGAGATAGGACTTAATCAAGCAAAAAAGGGAATTGGCGAACCTGCTGAAAAAGTCTTTAATGAGCTCCTTAAGGATTTATAAGTTCGGAGGTTAAAATGAGATATACAATAATTTTGACCCCTACAGCTAAATCTGACATGGTAAGTCTCAAACTTTCATTAGAACAGCGACTTACAGCAAAAACCGTCATCAAAAAAGAATTAGAATCAATCTATAAAAAAATATCTTCACTAACGACCTTTCCGGAACGATACCCTATTATAAATAGTGAGACAAAATACAGAAAATTATCACACAAAAAGTATCTCATTCTATATAAAGTTATAGGTAATTACATCTATATTTTCTATATTCGGCCTTCAAAAATGAATATATTACAGGAGATACAAAACATATAAAAAAGTCGGCTCTCGCCGACTTTTTTAATGTACTTTTACGCGTTTATGTTGTTGTTCATCAAATACACCATCTACATCAAGAGTATCTAAGATACGTTTTAGTTCATGTACATCAATTTGACCTGGTGCTGATGCTTTGCCCGCTGAAGCAAAGGTCATAGCATTGCCAAATAAAGATCCTGAAGCACGTGTAATAGCCCCCAATGGCCCCATGGCCATCGTAATGATTGGGTCAGATGGATATAAGGATTTCACCTCAGACGTCGCTTCAAGAAGTGTTAATACATCACCTGTTGTATGAGGCATAACGGCTATCTTTGGCACATCCGCTAAAAATCCTTTCATTTGAATGAGTCGATTTACAATAACATCTCTACTTGGTGTACCATTAAAATCATGATTGCTCATGACGATTGTTACACCATGAACCTTGGCGAATTCTATGGTTTTGACCATTCTATCTTGATCAAAGAATAACTCAATATCAATAGCATCTACCAAGCCCGTGGGGATAAGGCGTTCTAACATTGTAAAGTAATCTTGTGAGGAGATAGATTTCTCGCCCCCCTCACCCTTCGTGCGCCATGTAAAGAGCAATGCACGACCTTTTAATTGAGGTTTCATGAGCATCAATAGTTCAATAATAGCATCAATGGAATGAGCTCGTTCGTAATAGTCAATGCGTAGCTCCACCACATCACAAGGTGTATTGCATGCCACCGCAGTAGCATCTAGAATTTCTTTTACCGTTGTGCCCACAATAGGCACGCATATCTTTGTACCCTTTTCTCCAAGTACAGTTTGACCGATACGGACCATAACAACTCCTTTGCATCTCATACGAAACAAATGATTCCCTTAATACTATCTATGACTCATCATAGTGCTATTCATGTTTTTTAGATAATTTTCTAGACTGAAAGCCCATATATAACAATAACAATCCAGTAATACTGAATACGTAGGATATGCCCACATAGGTCGATACAATACTAGCAAATACAGGCCCTACCATAGAACCAAATTGTTGAGCTGTCGTCGTCATACCAAACATACGACCTCTAAAGCTTGGATCTGTATTAAGGGTTACTGCTGCACTCAAGGATGGGTTAATGCCTACAATGCATGAACCAATTAGAACCTGTAAAACACCAAACCACCATATACCCACTGGTAAACTTTGCAGCAATAGAACGATACCACTACCCATCATACAGTAGGAAATGGTCTTAAAATAACCACGACGTTCACCAAGGCGAACCCATAGATTAGTCGTTAAGGAGCCTGCTAAACCGCCGATACTGAGGATTGTACCAGAGATTATAGCCGCCCCTTCCATGGTGCCTTGCATATCACCCACATAAAGGGCCAAGATAGGCTGTAGCATCATGATGACACATTGCATAAAGAAGAAAATCCCAAGCAACCGTACTAGTACAGGTTGTTGTTGAACGGCCTTAAAGTCCTCACGTAAGGATGTAGATTTAGTAGGTTGAGCCGACTGTTCTTTTCCATCAGTACCTACAGCATGTAATTTTGGTTCTTTCACAAAGAACAATACAGCCAATGTCGCAATAAGTACAGCAACACCAGATACATAAAATACAGGACGCATCCCTACTACACTTTCAACAGCACCACCTAAAAATGGACCGATGACATTCCCCAAGATAAGCCCCGTCTGGAAGATACCTAGAGCTCGACCAACCTGTTTCTCATCGACACTGAGGGATACCATAGTCATTGCCGCGGGATAGAACCCATTGGCAAATCCAACGAGGGCCCGCCCCATGAGTAATTGATATTGGTCTGTAACTAAACCAATTAATACATAACAGACAGCAATGCCAAAGCCAGCGCGCAAGGCCATCCGTTTTTTCCCTTTATTATCGGCGATTTTTCCCCAAATTGGAGCCATAATGCCCGCAATGAGGAATGTAATCCCAAAGACAAGGCCCGACCAAAGGGCTACATCGGCTTTTGGGACACCTAATTCCAAGAGATATATAGGCAAAAAAGGAATAATCATGGTGTAACATATAGCTAATACAGTCATAGCAGCCGTAATAATCCATACATTTCGCATGCCACCACGAGTATCATCTGCGATTGTACTCATCTTTCGCCTTCTTTCCACATATAAAAGTGTATAAAAATATGCGTTTACAAAATTATATAAAGAAGAGTCGCATATAAAACGCGACTCTCTCAATTATTCCACTGGAAACTTGTGATCCATTACATCTTGCAAGGAAACGCGCTCCATTACATGGCGAAACTCATCCTGTAAATACTGCCATAGAGGAGCAGTCAAACAATCATTAAACATAGGACATGGCTCTACATCATCCTCTAAACAGGACACAAGAGCAATAGAGTCCTCTGCAGCATATAAAATTTCATATACATTATATTCAGCAGGATCTTTAACCAAGCGATAGCCACCGTATTTACCACGGCCACTTTTAACGAGGCCCGCAGAGGACAAGCGAGATACAATTCCTTCTAAGTATTTATCTGAAAACCCTTGGCGTTCTGCGATTTCACGGATAGGCACATTTTTTTCCGTCCCGTGTTCTGCAATATCCGCTAGGATTCGCAAGGCATACCGCCCTTTTGTAGATATTTTCATAAGTTAACCTCTAAGTCATTCACAATATATGTATAGTATAACATAAATTCATACAAAAAATGGTGGGAAATATGATACACTATAGGTATATCGAAATATTTTTATTTGATATGATTTATAATTTCATACAGGGAGGATTTATCTAATGTTAGATAAACTATTTAAACTCAATGAACGAGGTACCTCCGTTAAAACCGAGATTTTAGCGGGTATTACCACGTTTATCACGATGGCGTACATCCTATTTTTGGCGCCAAACATCTTGAGTCTTGCTGGCATGGACAAGGATGCCGTCCTCATCGCTACAGCTTTAGGTGGTGGCCTCGTAACGATTGCTATGGGTTTATTTGTTAACTATCCAATCGCACTGGCTCCAGGGGTTGGCCTCTTAGCCTTTTATTCCTTTACCGTAGTTCTCGGTATGGGTGTATCATGGCAAACGGCACTAGGTGCGGTGTTCATTTCCGGTCTCGTATTCCTCGTCCTAACGCTGACATCGATACGACAAATGATTGTTGTTGGTATACCGGCTTCTATGAAAGTCGCTATTACCGTTGGTATTGGGCTATTTATCTCCATCATCGGTTTAAAACTATCCGGTTTGATGGCGATTTCCATCAGTTTATCTCCTAACACCTTAGGCCAAGTTATACAAACACATGGCAATCTAGTACCTCCAGCATCTGAAGCATTGTTAACACTAGGTAACTTGCACAGTGGCGAAACATTGTTAGCCCTATTCAGCCTCATCTTTACCGCTCTATTAATGGCTCGTAAGATTCAAGGTTCACTCTTGATTGGTGTGTTGGTAACAACAATTGTGTCCTATGTAACGGGACTATCTACAATGCCTGAGAACTTCACAGTATTGGCAGTGCCTGACTTCTCAAAAGCCGCATTTCTTCAATTAGATATTCCTAGTGCGATCCACATGGGCTTGATTACGATTATCTTCTCCTTCACATTCGTAGAATTGTTCGACTCTATGGGTACGTTAATCGGTACTGCTACAGAGGCGAAAATTGCGGATCCAAAATCTGGTAAATTCCCAGGTCTTGGTAAAGCGATGACTGTTGACGCTATCGGCGTTAGTGCTGGCGCATTACTCGGTACATCTACGATCACTGCTTTTGTTGAAAGTGCAGCAGGTGTAGGTGCTGGTGGCCGTACAGGCTTAACAGCTGTCACAACAGGCATATTATTCCTAATCTGCTTATTTTTGGCTCCATTGGTATCCTTGGTACCAAATGCAGCCACATCTCCTGTTCTTATCATCGTTGGTGCCCTCATGTTAGGTGCTATCCGCAATATCGACTTCGATGATTGGACAGAAGGATTTCCTGCATTCCTCGTTATCGTTTTGATGCCGTTCACATACAGCATTGCTAATGGTATCTCTGCAGGTCTTATTGCATACCCTCTACTCAAAATCATTGCAGGTCGTGCAAAAGAAGTTAACTGGATTATGTACGTATTAGCGGTACTCGTTATCATCCGTTACGTATTCTTCTAATTAATAGCTAAAAGAACCTATCTCAAAAGATATTACTGAACCGCTCCCTTAATGTTAGACCAAAAATCTTAACGTTAAGGAGGTCGGTTCACTTTGATATCTAATGGATAGGTTCTTTTTTTAGTGCTATTTAGTATTAACGAATCGTTTTCACACCAATTAAGTCTGTACGACTTGGATCGATATCTTTTAACGGCACTACATGATCTCTATAAAAGTCTGCTTCAGAGGCTTTCACAGGCACTTGGAAGAACAAGAAATATGCCATATTATCCTTGTACCACGTAACACTGCGTACTAAGCCCTTATCTACATCCCCTGTATAGTGAACCTCCCCTATTGGAGTAGAGTCGCTCCACTGTAGGTCATGGTACTCCATTGGAATATATTCTTCAGGCCATACGGTGTCCATAGAGTAGCTCATGCGGAAGACCATCGTATGAGTTACCCAACGGCCACTGCGCTCTTGATACTCTTCACCTTGCTTCCAATATACCGTTTCTAATACATCATTGTCATAAAAATGTGTAGCATAGTATGTATAGCCAAGAGGTAAATAACTTGGTACAGATACGTCATAAGACATCTTATGAGATGCATCGATTACACCGCTAGGTAAACCGATGGTTTTGCTGGTAAGTATAGGCCACACAGAATTCGTATGTGTACGCAATGGCAACCCAATCGTTTCATAAGGAGGCCAATCCGGCTCATCATTTTGTTTAACCATTTTCGCATCGTTTTCTTCAATATTTTGATTATCATTGCGGTCACCACGTAGTCGATTATCATCAACGGCTACGTTACTCACAGGACCTACAGAGTCTACAATTTTGCTTACAAAGTTTTGATTTCTTAAAGAAGCAAAGTAGAGCATATAAACTTTATTATCTTTTTTCCAGTAAGCAATTTGAATAGCGCCTTTACTATAACCTAACGTATGTACAGCGATCCCATTAGGGGTAGTAAAGCTAACTGCATCCTTAGCGTTGTAATTTGTCTTTTCTAAAATAGGCGTTACCACTGTATCGATAGCCCATCCCATACGATATACAATATCTGTATTAGAGAAGGTTAATTTCGGACCAAATTCTCCATCACGGCCCGTTTCTGTATAAACGATTTCTAATACGTCATGGTCCTTGGCCTTTACATCGCGTACTGCATAGTCTTTAGGCATATAAGACGGAACTTGTATAGGATAGCCAAATTCCTGCGCGGCACTCTCAATATTAGTTTTAACTAAATCATAATCATCAACTTGATCATACCAACGATAACGATCAGCGAGTTTTTTATTATCATCGATGAGCTTTTTATTATCTACATCTCGTTCAACAGGAACGGTATTACCATTTTTATCTATTAACGGGTATGTAGCACTAACTGGCTGTACGCCAAAGGTACTTACTGCAGTAGCCATCGCGGCACATAAAACAGCAGATGTCATTATTTTCTTCATATTCTCTCCTATTACAAAAATTTATAATATACTCCACACATATAATGATATATTTTCTTATTTATATCAAAATCAAGCTACCGTTTCTGTAGCTCTAGCTACTTCATAAAACTTTTATCTTTCCTTTTGTGAAAGTATCGACACAACCAAATAATGTATCTAATGCTTAGGTTCGATATAAAAAAATCCTACTGAACGCTATATCATAATAGAGTTCAATAGGATTGTTGTGTCATTATTTAGTTAATGGCGGCATAATAGCATCTTGTTCAAGTTGTCTTCGTCTTTTGGCCGTATAGTCGACAATTTTAATTTGAACTAAGCCCACAGAGTTTACCATGGCTTCCGTAAAAGTAAACTCACGACCTGTCTGATGTTTCATCAATACTTGTAAGCCATGAGACTTTTCATCAATAGCCTCTAAATAGGTGGCCTCTCCACGGCCCATCACACTGGAATAAACTGAACTATATGCACAAGGAATATCACCACCTGAAACAAGGGCTTCATCACTGCCATCAATTTCGATAAATACATGAGGATTTGCTTTAATCAAGTCAAACTTCTTTCCCTCATAATGGCCATGCACATAGATATAAAGCACCTCATCTATAAATTCAAAACCAAAATGTAAGGGCACCACGTAAGGGTAGTCACCATCCATCATGCCTAGGTGAATGATGCGAGTGCTATTTAAAATGCCCTTAATTTCTTCTATATCTGTAACTCTTCTGTCTTGTCGTCTCATAATAACCTCCACGACTTTACGTAAAAGATAATCTATCAATTATTATAGCAAATTATGAAAACCTTTTAACGCATAGTATGCTTTTAAAAGTATGAATACGCTTTCTTTTATTCGTATGTTAATAATACTATTCACAGGATGTGTCTACTGTAAAAATACATTTGACTTTTTATAATAGATACTGTATTATAAGAAAATAGTTTTATATATTCTATAGATTATGAAAGTTATGGTCATCCATGGCTTTTTGTATTTATAGGTAGTTTGTAGAAAAGAGGTCTTTACTATGTCTGATACGAATCAGTTAGAGCGGGGCCTTAAGAATCGCCACGTACAATTGCTCGCCATCGGCGGTGCCATTGGTACAGGCTTATTCTTAGGTTCCGGTCGGGCCATCCATTTGGCAGGTCCATCCATTCTTTTTGCTTATCTCATTACTGGTCTTATATGTTTCTTTGTAATGAGAGCGTTAGGGGAATTATTATTATCTAATCTTAATCATCATTCCTTTATCGATTTTGTAGAGGATTATCTAGGTGATCGCGCTGCGTTCATCACAGGGTGGACATATTGGTTCTGTTGGCTATCACTAGCCATGGCCGATTTAACGGCCGTCGGACTGTATATGCAATACTGGATACCATGGCTACCGCAATGGGTCCCAGCCCTCGTCGTCTTAATAGCTCTATTACTCATGAACTTAACAGCCGTAAAGCACTTTGGTGAAATGGAATTCTGGTTTGCCATGATCAAGGTTATTGCCATTGTGTCCCTTATCATCATCGGCTTAATCATGATTTTCTCTGGATTTAGTACCGATGCTGGTGTAGCTGCCGCCTTTAGTAATTTATGGAATTACGGCGGATGGTTCCCAAATGGAACGATGGGCTTTATCTTATCCTTCCAAATGGTTGTATTTGCATTCACCGGCATTGAACTTGTAGGTTTGACAGCAGGTGAAACTGAAAACCCTGAAAAGGTTATTCCAATGGCCATCAATAATATTCCTTTGCGTATTATTTTGTTCTATATTGGTTCCTTGGCCATCATCATGAGTATTTACCCATGGACAGCCGTTAACCCTGCAGCCAGCCCATTTGTGGCCGTATTTACAGCAGTTGGTATTACCGCAGCAGCAGGTATCGTCAACTTTGTTGTGCTTACCTCTGCCGCATCAGCTACAAACTCTGGTATTTTTAGTACAGGTCGTATGATCTATGCCCTTGCAAAACGCGGTCACGCACCTAAATCAATGCGTCGCTTAACACATAGTAGCGTGCCATATCAAGCGACTATTTTCTCTGCTGCCGTACTACTTATTACAGTTGTACTTAACTATGTCATGCCAGAAGCAGTCTTCGTTATGATTACATCTATCTCTACATTCTGCTTCATTTTCATCTGGGCTATCATGGTTATTTGCCATTTAAAATATCGCAAAAAAAATTCTGAATTGGCGGCAAAATCTAAATTTAAAATGCCTCTATATCCAGTGATGAACTATTTAATTCTTGCGTTCTTCGCGTTCATCCTCATTATCTTGGCCTTGAATGATGACACAAGAGTTGCCTTATTCTTCACACCAGTTTGGTTCATTATCTTGTGGGCCTTCTACTCCATGCTCAATACAGGCGACGAAGATACACTTGAAGAAGAACTATTAGACCTAGCAGGTGCTAAAAAGCAAGCTAAAAAACAAACAACAGATGATCACGATGATTATGTAATTTAACACAAAGCCCCTACCTCACCGAGGTAGGGGCTTTCACTATATCCAAACTATTTCAAATTTGGGAAATTAATTTGTTCATAATTTTGTTGATAGATTGAACTATCTCCTATATTTTCATCGTAATTCATGATGGTTCGAATCCGACGACCTTGACTGGTAACGATAATATCTATAGAAGAAGGAATTTCCTGATTCGTTTGTTGTAGATACATATACAAATCCTGCAACGCCTGAGCCTGACGTAATGCTTCTGTTCTATATTTTCCCTTAGATAAACCAGTATTTTTAATAGTTTGACCACTATATACTTGGCCCATCGTATCCGTATAGTAGAAATAAACTGTATTGTCAGATGGTATCGCCTTAATATAGATAGTTTTCCAATTCTTTTTAATCATCGATTTAGTAGATACGGCTACATTATTCACTAATGTTTGTGTTTGTTTATTGATTTCTTGTGTAGTACCATTTCCTACCGAGATTTCATCATTCGTCGGCATTTGAAGCATAGTCATGGTTGGGTCTGGTTTAACTTTTTTAGCATCTACAGGTTGCATGCCACAGATACTAACTGCAGTCATAACTGCTAATGTGGATAATACCAATTTATTCATAGTTCTCTCCATACTATATATAATATATGACTAACTATATTTTATACAATTTATTATAGGCATAAATAATGTATTTATCAAGTGACGATCCAGCCCCATAAAAATAACCGATATGTTCCTCATACAAGGATACATATCGGTTATTCTTTATATAAAACTAATTACTAAAATCCGTATCCACAATAGCAAATTGTGTATAATCTGGATAACGATTATGAAGTTCCGCCTTAATCTTTTCTAATGTACCATGTGGATCTTCTTCGTCAAAGTTAAAGATAATATCATAATAGATAATCTTTTTATCTTCTCGTACGTAGAAAGCATGGAGTTGGACTACATTAGTATACAAACTGATAACTTGATCAAGCGCTTTTTTGATTTCAAGAACTTCTACGCTTGGTTGATTTTCTGCGTATACGCCGACAGTCATATTAATGCCAAACTTTTTATAAAGATGAACTGCGATTCCTTTAGTTAACGGATGGACCTCACCCACTGTCATCGTATCTGGCAACGAAATATGAACAGAACCAATCACTTCACCTGGTCCATAGCTATTTAGCACTAGGTCATATACACCGCCTACATTTGGATGTTGCGCGATAGTTTCTTTGATGTTTCGAATAAGATCATCATCGGCCCGAACACCAAGCAAATGATTATACATATCCCGTAAGATCTCATAGGCTGCTTTCAAAATTAATAGCGAAATTAAAGCCCCTACATAGCCTTGAATATCTACATTGAAGAAATATACGAGGCCTGCAGACACCAATGTAGCAAAGGTAATCACCGCATCAAAAAGAGCATCAATACCAGACGCTACGAGGGCATCAGATTTATATTTCTCACCTTGAGACTTAATGTATCGCCCCATCACAACCTTTACAACGATAGCAACAGCGATGATAGCAAGGCTTGGAATATCAAATGTGGATACCTCTGGATGAAGAATTTTATCTATCGACTCCTTAAGGGACCCAATGCCTGCACCGAGAATGATGAAAGCAATAGCCATGGTAGTCATATATTCTATACGGCCATGTCCAAATGGATGTTCCTTATCGGCCCCTTTTGCAGCCAGTTTTGTACCGACAATCGTCAACACCGACGAAAGAACGTCTGTTAAGTTATTTACTGCATCAAGGATTATGGCGATGGAATTCGATGCCAATCCTATTATCATCTTAAAAATGACAAGCACCACATTGCCTATAATGCCCTTGATACTGGCGAGCGTAATACCCCGATTACGTTCAGCACTATTATCTTGTAAAATCATACTATTACACCTCTTACATACTATATGTACAATATTAAATAATTTATATGTGTACGTTTATTTGTATTATAGCTTATGGATTATCATTTGTCACTATAATTTTCAATATATTTTCACGAAATCCATTGATTTTACTGAACTTATCAGTCATTCTCATTTCTCAATTAGAAACTTTTATGTATTTAAGAACTCATTCTACTACTGAATGCCCATTCTAATTAAGCTTGAACGGTTATACGGTCTCCAGAACGCATATGTGTAAAAACAACCTTCATTGCACGTAGTGCAAATGGTTCTCCCGTAGATTTCGCCCCATACAATGTATCCCCTAACAAAGGATGACCTATATGACTGAAGGCCACTCGAATTTGATGTGTTTTACCTGTATATAAGCGAACTGCCACTGCTGTACAAGGCTGATTTTCTAAGTTATGCACAGAATTATCCACAATTCCACCCTGTTTATCCACAGTATTCACTGTGCTGTCCACATTTTCATGGGATATATCCACAATATTTTGTAGGTTATGCACAGAGTTATCCACAGCCCCATCCGGATATCGGTGTAAAACGGTAAAATCAGTCCGTGTTTCTTTCCCCTTAGAATTTACTTCGTAATGAATGCCATCAATACTTCTATCCATAGGAAGCACCAACGAATCCGAATCTGATTCGACAAGGCCTTCAACAATAGCCATGTACCACTTTTCAAATGTGTTATCATCCATTTGTTGTTGATATAAGCTTTGGGCTAGACCGCTTTTAGCAATTACAATACAGCCTGTTGTATCGCGGTCAAGACGGTTCAAAAAACGTACTTTTCGCTTAATACCATGTTCCATAAAATAATGGGCAATGCCATTAGCAAGGGATACTTGATCTTTTGAGTTTACCGTAACACCGGCAGGCTTATCCACAATGAGCAAATCGTCATCTTCATAGAGAATATGTAAATCCATTGCAATTGGCTCATGATCAATCTTCTCTTTGGCCATAGCTATCCAAATTTCATCATCTACGGCAACCTCTGTATGAGGTGTTGCTTTGTGACCATTTACATGGATTAATTTCTCATCAAATAACTTTACCATCGCTTTTCTTGGATATTTAGTATCTAACAGTTGCCCTAATGTTATAGCATCTGTAGTTGCATGTTGTATGGATTCTATATCCTGGGTAGTAACTGACCAAAAAATATCATCTGGTCTATGCGTTTTTCGTGCCATTACACACTCCTTTCTACGAGTTTTACATCCCTTGGCATATAATCAAGGAATGCGCTTGGCGCTGTGCCTTGTCCCCGTTGTGATTCATTGGTATAGGTAATAACCAGCTCCTGTTTTGGTCGCGTAATGGCCACATAGAACAAGCGTTTTTCTTCATCCTCATTGCCCTCGCGTAAGGACATAAAACTAGGAAAGGTCCCTTGATTCATACCTGCCAAAAATACATGGTCAAACTCACTACCCTTTGCTTGATGAACCGTAATAATCGGTATCTTAGATTGTTTACTCATCTGTTGTGGCTCACCAGCCGTCAAGGCAGCTAATTGCAAAATATGATTGAGACGAGCTAATCCCGTTGTACCTTCATATTCCTTATCTAATGATTCCATAATACGATACAAATCTCGTATATGTTCAACCTTGGCCATTTCGCCATGACTCTTATAATAGTCTAGTACGCCCATTTGATTCATAATATAGGCCAATAATTCCGTAGGATTATCGGTATGCATCTTTCTGCGCAAGGTTGCCATTTGAGACGCAATCGTTGTGAAAGCCGCCTTATATTGATTAATGGCTACCATGCGATCCGTCGTTGTGGGCATAATATTTTCACGGACTGCGTAGATTAATAATTGGCCCGTAGCGATAATATCATCCATCGCATTATGGGTAGGCGTATGATTGATAGGAAAATATTTTGACAAAAATCCTAACTTATGATTTTCCAGTGTTGGATAGAACCGTCTAAAGATATCTAGTGTATCATATACGGCCTTAAATTGAGGCTCGCCTAAATTATGGCGCGCTAATTCGTGGCTCAAAATACTAATATCATAATTTACATTATGGCCTACAATGATACGATTGTTAGAAAATTCTTTGAAAGCCTCCAGTACGACCTTTGGACTTTCACCATGCTCTGCTAAATATGCATCCGTAAAGCCATGAACGAGTTGAGAGGTACCTACCGATTTACCAGGATTGATAAACCGTTCAAACCGTTCTATTTCATTGCCATCTTTATCAATGCGCATTGCCGCAATTTGTATAATTCTATCTTGTGTCGTATCCGTACCAGTGCTTTCTACATCGTACACCACCACTTCCCCCACCTCAAGACCAGCTACCAATTTGGCATATGGCTCAGCTTCAAAGATAGGCATATCCATAAAATCCGTCAATTTTAGCCCTACACTGCGATTTTTTGGACTTTCAATATCGCGAATACGCGCGTCGCCAATGCCCGATACATAGCGTTTAATAATGCGTTTCGCACTAACCGCATCATTAGGATTCATCAAGAGCTTAAAGTACGCCATGATATCCTTGATTTCCTGACGGCGGAAGAATTTATATTCATCAATAATCATAAACGGACGACGTTCAGATTCTGGCTTGTCTTGATTATATCGTTCAAACTGTTCACTTAAACGCTGTGCCTTGCGATTATCACGAACCAACACACCGATAGATGCATCCTTTGGAAGCGCGCAAATACGGTCATAAATAAATTTTGATTCCGTATATTCATTACGACAACCTTTCACGAGGATAGGTGCCCCATCACTAGCACTGTTGGCCTCTGGCATTTCATCATATACATCGCCTACCAATTGAGGAAACATCGTTTGCAATGTTTTGAAAGCCATCGTGAACAAAGTACGGTTGGAGCGATAGTTTTTATAGAATATGATTTTTAAAGGATTAAAATCACGAGTAAATGCCTCTAATAAACGGAACGGATCTGAGCCGCGCCATTCGTAGATAGTTTGGAAATAGTCCCCACATAAAAGAACATGATTGCCTTCCCATAGCATTTCCATAACCTTATATTCTAATGAGCCCGTATCTTGCATTTCATCAACGGAAATATATTGATAGTGACTACGCCACCGTTCTCGAATATCTGGATTTTGAAATAGTCGATGCACACCACAGATTAAATCAGTAAAATCAACGCCGTGAACGGATTGTAAACTTTCATCATAACGAGCAATCCATTCATGGCCATGAACCCAAAAGTCCGACAAGTCCTCAGTAGCAAGAGTATTGTAATTGTAAAATAATTTCTCTATTTGCTTAGATTGCTCCTGCTCTAAACGTTGTATCGTTCGTTTGTAATCATCTATCAACGATTCTGAATAGAATTCATACACAGAACGATATTCCTTTACCATGCTTATAAGGCTAGCAAAGTTCATATCCCGCATATTTCTCGGTTTATATGGCAAATATAGTTCTTTACAATCCTCTTCATCAAATATGGTCACATCTGTATAGAGCGACTCATCTCGCTTGCCCTCTTGTTGAAGAACGTAAAAACAAAAGCTGTGGAACGTACTAATCTCCACAGCCTTTGCAGGTTGGCCAACGAGGAATTCGATGCGCGACTTCATCTCTTGTGCTGCCTTATTTGTAAAGGTCATGCACAAAATCTGATGCGCCTCGCAGCGGCCACTTTCAATAATGTGAGCCACTCGATAAGCCAGTGTATTCGTTTTTCCCGTCCCAGCGGACGCCAACAAGAGGATATTTCTATCTAGTTCATCGATGACGCGTTGTTGTTCGCTATTGATAACCATGATATCCTCTCCTTATTTTATAAGCCGTAGTATAGAGCGGCCAGTACCATCGGAATAGGTCCAAATAGTACGGTCAAAGCCCACACACCAAAGCCAATATCCATTGGTATATGTAACACATAGATACATACCATGTATGTCACAATGCCTAGTGCAACATTGATAGCTACCTTTTTAATGGTGAAAAAAGCCAATTTCAATGCAATAACTATGACAAATACAGATATAACCGCCTCAGTCATAGGCGCTGCCAATAATGGCGCGAGTAATACGTTCATATTATCCTTTCATCTCCTGGCGATTTACAACGGCACCGCCCAAGGTCAATTCATCGGCATATTCGATATCTCCACCTACAGGAACACCGCGGGCAATACGCGTTACCTTGATGCCAGTCGGCGCTAGTAGACGTGCCAAATATAAGGCCGTCGCCTCCCCTTCTACATCAGGGTCCGTTGCGAGAATAACCTCTTGTACGACACCATCACGCAAACGAGCAATCAGCTCTTTAACGCGAATGTCTTCAGCACCGATGCCCTCTAAAGGTGACAACGCCCCCTCTAAGACATGGTAGAGCCCCTTGTAATCACCACTGCGTTCTATGGCAATCACATCGCGAGATGTTTCAACCACCATAATCGTGGTTTGATCCCGATTATGATTAGAGCAAAATTCACAAGGGTCCTGCGCAGATAGATTAAAACAGATAGAACAATGGCGGGTTGCCCCTTTAGCTTCAACAATGGTATTGACCAATCGGTCCACCTCTTCTTGCGGCATTTCCACAAGATGGTATGCCAAGCGACGGGCAGATTTTGATCCAATGCCTGGCAATCTGCGCAACTGTTCTACGAGCCGTTCTAATGCGTTTGTCATTTAGAATAAACCTGTTGGCAAGTTAAGACCACCTGTTACCTTGCCCATTTCTTGAGACAATAGGTCATCTACTTTTTTGCTTGCTTCATTAACAGCAGCCATTACCAAGTCTTCAAGCATTTCCACATCTTCAGGATCAACTGCGGACGGATTCAACTTCAAAGATTCAATCATCTTTTCGCCATTCATAACAACGGTAACAGCACCGCCACCTACGGATGCTTCTACCGTACGAGTTTTTAACTCTTCTTGCATTTTTTTCATGTCAGCTTGCATTTTTTGAACTTTTTTCATCATGCCTGCCATATTGCCCATACCTTTACCGAACATTGTATTTCCTCCTTATAGGACTGTGAAAGTCCTTGCAAAATAAATTAACTATATACTGAAAATTGCAATTTACTCTTCTATGACCTCTACATAAATGTCATGATCTTCTGAAAGTTTCTCTAATGTTTTAGCCAACAGTGGGTTTTGTTGTTCTTCAACGCCCATGTGTTCAGGGTCCCACTGGTATTCACGCTTTGGGACGGCTTCTACCTCCACGGTGGCACCGCTATCCATAGGCCGATTGATAACTTCACCATCATCGGTCATTACCTGTGTTCCGTCTAAACTCATAACGGGTATACCACCGTCATCATGAGCCGTCTTTTTCTTAGCAGATGAATCCTCATCTCCCTTACTGCTCGGTGGTTTTATACCTCTTGCTTTAAGAGCAGCTAACGCAGCCTCTCTAGCATTATTGCGAGCTTCGGAGCTTATAGGCTCTGGCGGTTTTACACCACCAGATACATCTTGGGTTTCAGATTGTATAGTAGCTCCAGACTTCTCTTCAGTATCCTGATTCGCTATAGGCGTAGAGGATATTGTTTCACCATTATCAAGTAAGTCTGTTTCTACCGGTGGTGGCGGGGCCTCAACAACCGGTGTAGGCTGTGGCCTCTTAGGCTGTACAGCTCGATTAGACCGCGCTCCGCTAGCCATCATATATTCTTTATAAACATCTGTCTCTATATCGACAATCTCTAAAGACACGGAATAGCCCAACGCATATTGGAACGCTAATGCAATTTCCTTGCGATTTGCTTCATTAGTAGCCAAGGTAAGGGATATTCCCTTTTTAAAAGCTACTACTGCTTTTTCACGATCTACATAAATAACTTGGCCTTGACCAATAATATTATATGCTAATCCCTTATCGCTGTCCTTTAGATATTTTATCACAGTAGTCTGAATGGTTCTATATTCCCCAGAGTCCACCATGGTTTCACCGATAACAGCGACTTGGCTAATACCCGTATTCTTCTGACGACCCGTATGTCTCGTCGTTCGAGGCGTACCAGTCTTAGGTGGTACTGCACCAGAATTCTTCATCGGTGGTGGTGTCATACCAACACCATGCATAGGTGGCGGCGTCAAACCTATAGTAGCCGTTTGATTACTACCGCTAGGTTTCGATTCCGCTACAATAGATGAAGGCTTATAATTTGTTGGCACCTCATGAATCGTAACAGATTCGTATTCCTCCATAGGCGGTGGAATGAAATCATCATCTACCACATTTGATCTTGATGCATTAGGTGTAGCCACAAAATTAATAGATGGCGCCGACATCGGTGGACCTTGTTGTTCCAATTTGGCCAGCCGATTGAGTACGCCTTCGCGTGACTCGCGTTCAGACTGTTCTAATGCAGCCAAACGGTCCTCCACATCGTCATGAGCCTTGGATACGCCGGCACATAAAACCAATAGGCCCATTTCAATAACCGTGCGTGGATTATCTACCTGTTTCGCATCGCTCATGATGGATTGTAACTGTTTAATATATTGATTGATGGTACCAAACTCAATGTCTTGTGCTTGTTCTAAGAATTCAGTGCGGAACGAATCATATACCTTTAATTCCTCCGCATCAGGAGCGACCTTAGCAATCAATAGAGCCCGTAAATGTTGCGTAAGAGCCTCCATGATTTGAGCCCCATCACGCCCTTCACTGAGTGCATTTTGAATATATTTCAATACAGCTGGGCCATCTCCATTATGCAAGGCAGATAGGAATTTAATAATCCAGTCCTTACTAACGAGACCAATGAGTTCCTCTACAACGGCCGGTGTAATCTCGCCACTGGCCATGCCCACACATTGATCGAGAATACTTAACGCATCGCGCAAGCCACCATCCGCATGAACTGCGATGAGACGTGCTGCATTATCTTCTAAAGCAAAGCCTTCTTTATCCGCAACATATTGTAACCGCTGTGCAATATCATCAGATGTGATACGTCTAAATGTATATCGTTGGCAACGAGATACGATGGTAACAGGCAGTTTTTCAATCTCAGTGGTCGCAAAGATGAACATCACGTGATCTGGTGGTTCCTCTATCGTCTTTAATAGGGCATTCCACGCTTCATTGGTAAGCATATGGGCTTCGTCGATGATGAATACCTTTTTACGCCCCTCTACAGGCATAAACTTTACGCTTTCACGTAAAGCACGAATCTCATCGATACCACGATTCGACGCCGCATCAATTTCGAGGACGTCCATAGACTGACCACTCAAAATCGATTTACATACGCTACATTCATTACAAGGATGGTCGGTAGGGCCATGTTCACAATTAATGGCACGTGCAAAAATCTTAGCCATACTCGTCTTACCAGTCCCGCGCGGGCCGGCAAATAGATACGCATGAGCCACCTTATCCTCGCGAATAGCGCGCATCAACGTATCTGATACCTGATGTTGCCCAACCACATCGGTAAACGTCTGCGGACGATACTTACGATATAGCGCCATATATGCCATAGGAACACCCCCTTTTCCCTGTAAACAGTCCGTAATTAGCAATACTTTATTATACCATATTACACAAAAAAGAGGGCGTCCTTTCACGTCCTCTTTGCATGTAACTAATACCCGTTTTAGCTTCAATAATAGGATAAAAAAAGCGGCCCCCAAGGCCGCCTTGCAATATTCGATCACGACAGCCCCCGGGTTCCCCGTGGCACATGAAGGTTACCGCTTAGTGCTGCTACCTCTCAGTCCTGACACGATTCACAGGCCCCCATTGCACGGGCCCGAGAACTGCCATGATCCAATATTGCAATACAAATATTATACATGAAAATGCCTCTATAGTCAAAACTATAGAGGCATTCTACATTACATTCTCTCTAAGTTATATTAGATTAGAACTTATTTTGCATATTTTTCTTTAAATGCAGCCAATTGAGCTTCTTCTAAGGACAAGCCTTGTTCTTTGAATCGTTCAATAGCAGCATGCATTTCTTCGTATGCTACAGGAACAACCTTAGTAAATCTATTTGCAAAGTTATTCCAGTTTTCAAGGATATGACGGCCTTTTGTGGAATTAGTATGCAATACATGTTGTTCGACTAATTCTTTGATTCGTTTAAGGTCATCATTATTAGCAGGACGTAATTCTACAAGACCAGTATTTACATAACGTTCATCGCAATCGAGGATGTACGCATAGCCACCGGACATACCGGCTGCGAAGTTACGACCAATTTTACCGAGTACAAGAACCTCGCCACCTGTCATGTATTCACAACCATGGTCGCCTACACCTTCCACAACAGCTGTAATACCACTGTTACGAACAGCGAAACGTTCACCAGCTACACCATTGATATAGGATTTACCAGATGTAGCACCATAGAAGGCAACGTTGCCGATAAGAATGTTTTCATCAGCTTCAAAAATAGATTTCTTAGGAGGGTAAACAACGATGGTACCGCCGGATAAACCTTTACCGAGGTAGTCATTCGCATCCCCTTCGAGTTCTAATGTCATGCCTTTTGGAATGAAAGCACCAAAGGATTGACCTGCAGAACCTTCAAAGTTCAACTTAATTGTGTTATCTGGAAGTCCGCTTTCACCATAACGACGTGTTACCTCAGAACCAACTAATGTACCTACTACACGGTTAATGTTGTTGATAGCCAATTTAGCGCGAATAGGTTTTTGATCTTCGATAGCAGGACGGCACATACGCAAGAGTTTGGACATATCCAATGTGCGTTCTAATTCATGATCTTGATCGATGGTATGCATATGACCAACAGACACATCGATGTATGGATGGAACAAGATACGTTTCAAATCGACACGAGACAATTTGAAGTTATCGTCTTGAGATTTTTGACGAACCAGATCGATACGGCCAACGAGTTCAGCTACGGAACGGATGCCTAAGCGAGCCATGATTTCACGCAATTCACGTGCAATGAAGATCATCAAGTTTTCTACATATTCAGGTTTGCCGTTGAAACGAGCACGTAATTTTTCATCTTGTGTAGCCACGCCATAAGGGCATGTATTGAGGTTACATACACGAGCCATTTTACAGCCTACAGCTACAAGTGGTAATGTACCGAAACCAAACAACTCAGCACCAAGCATAGCCGCAACAGCTACGTCGAAACCAGTCATCAATTTAGAGTCTACCTCTAATTGAACGCGGTCACGCAAACGGTTGAGCATCAATGTTTGATGAGTTTCAGATAAACCAAGTTCCCAAGGCACACCAGCATGTTTTACAGATGTACGACCAGCCGCACCTGTACCGCCGTCATAACCGGAAATCAAGATATTATCTGCTTTTGCTTTCGCCACACCAGCTGCGATTGTACCAACGCCAGCTTCGGAAGTCAATTTAACGGAAATGCGAGCATCTTTATTGACGCATTTCAAATCGTAAATTAATTCCGCCAAGTCTTCGATGGAGTAAATATCATGATGTGGTGGAGGAGAAACAAGTTCTACACCTGGTGTGGAGTGACGAGCCTTACCGATTTCAGGATATACCTTTTTACCTGGTAATTGACCACCTTCACCTGGTTTAGCACCTTGTGCACATTTGATTTGCAATTCTTTTGCATGAATCAAGTAATTAGCAGTTACACCGAAACGACCGGATGCAATTTGTTTTACTTCAGAGTTCATGCTATCCCCATTTGGCAATGGTTTAAAGCGTGCAGAATCTTCGCCACCTTCACCAGAGTTAGATGTAGAACCAAGACGATTCATCGCAATAGCGATTGTTTCATGCGCTTCTTTACTGATGGCACCATAACTCATAGCGCCTGCTTTGAAGCGTTTTACGATAGATTCTTCAGGTTCAACCTCTTCAATAGGAATACCGCCGCCTACAGGATAGTTCAATTCCATCAAGGAACGCAATGTAACGTGGTAATCGTTGCGGATAGCTTTAGAGTATTCCTTATATTTTGCATAATCCCCGTTGATAAGAGATTCTTGTAAAAGATCAATTGTTTTAGGGTTGAATAAATGTTCTTCCCCGTCTTTTACAGGGCCGTACCAACCGCCTGGTTCGAGAACAGATTCGTCTTTTTTGAAAGCTCGATCAAAGCGAGCCAACGCTTCTGTAGTAACACCATACAAACCAATGCCACCGATACGTGTTGGTGTATTTACGAAATATTTTTTAATGAAATCAGAGTTAAGACCTAATGCTTCAAAGATTTGAGCACCATGATAGGAACGCACTGTGGAAATACCCATTTTGGACATAACCTTCATAATACCACCGACGGCAGCCTTAATATAGTTTTGTTCCGCCTTTTCTAATGTAATATCACCAAGGCGTTTGCGCGCATGTAAGTCTTTGACTGTTTCAAATGCCAAATAAGGGTTGATAGCAGTTACACCATAACCGATCAATGTACAGAAATGATGTACCTCACGAGGTTCACCAGATTCAAGAATCAAGCCAATTTCTGTACGCAATACTTTGCGAATCAAGTGATTATGAACAGCTGCCACAGCTAAAAGTGCTGGAATTGGCGCATGGTTCGCATCAACACCACGGTCAGATAAAATTAATACGTTTTGATCTGTACGTGCTGCTTCTTCTGCTTTTTCACACAATTCTTTAAGCGCTTCGCGCATTCCGTCTACACCCTTAGATGGGTCAAAAAGGATTGGCAATGTCACAGATTTCATACGACGGCAAGCAAGAGCTTTGATAGATGCCAATTCTTGGTTTGTAAGGATTGGTGTACGCATAGACAATGCATATGTACCAGTCTTATTAGGATCTGTTAAGTTGCCGGAGTTGCCAAGCATTACGCGTGTAGATGTAACCATTTCTTCACGAATCGAATCGATTGGAGGATTTGTTACTTGCGCGAACATTTGCTTAAAGTAGTTATATAGTAATTGTGGTTTTTCAGAGAGGATTGCCAAAGGCGCATCGGCACCCATGGCACCTACAGGATCTTTACCATCCTTTGCCATAGGTACAATCATGCGTACCAAATCTTCTTGAGTATAGCCAAATGCTTGTTGTTGTTTAAATAAATCGTCTACAGCTGGCACATCACTTTCATCAGCTTGTGTAATTTCAGACAAATGAATAACATGTTCTTTTACCCATTCATCATATGGCAATTCAGTTGCAATGCGTTGTTTAATTTCATCATCGGAAATGATACGTTGTTCTGCCGTATCGATAAGAAGCATTTTGCCTGGTTCCAAACGACCTTTTGCGCGAATATTTTCTGCATTTTCGTTCACAACGCCCACTTCGGATGCCATGATAACGCGATCATCAGTTGTTACATAGTAACGAGCAGGACGCAAGCCATTACGGTCGAGAACACCGCCGATAACAGTCCCGTCCGTGAAGCCCATAGCAGCAGGACCATCCCATGGTTCCATCATAAAGCTATTGAATTCGTAGAAGTCATGTTTTTCTTGGCTCATGAGCTTATTGCGTTCCCAAGGTTCAGGAATCATCATCATGATTGCATGAGGCAAGGAACGACCTGTCATGTGCAAGAATTCCAATGTGTTATCAAACATAGCAGAGTCAGAACCGCTATCATCTACTACAGGGAATACCTTTTTAATATCAGGGAACAATGGAGACTCAGCTTTACCTTCACGAGCATTGATCCAGTTTACGTTACCGCGAATTGTATTAATTTCACCATTATGAACTAAGAAACGGTTAGGATGCGCCCGAGCCCAGCTTGGGAATGTGTTCGTACTAAAACGGGAGTGAACCATTGCCAATGCAGATGTGAAATCAAGGTCGCTCAAATCAAGGTAGAAGTCACGCAATTGACCAGGAGTCAACATACCTTTATATACAATTGTTTTAGAGGACAAGGATGCAATATAAAAGTCGCTAGATAGTTCCTTACTCAATGGAATAATGCGTTTTTCCGCCAATTTACGGATAACATATAATTTACGTTCAAATTCCGCATTATTCGTTACATCAGGGCCTTTACCAATGAGAATTTGGATCATCCAAGGACGAATAGCAGCCGCTTCCTTACCAACTTTAGTACCATCTACAGGCACTTCACGCCAACCGAGAACGACTTGCCCCTCTTCGCGTACTACTTCTTCAAAAATACGTTTTTGCTCATTGCGAAGACTTTCATATTTATGCGCAAAAATCATGCCCACACCATATTCGCCTGCTGCAGGTAAACTAATGCCCAACACTTCGCATTCACGTTTAAAAAATTCATGTGGGATTTGTACCAAGATACCAGCACCATCGCCTGTATCCTTATCTGCACCAGCACCACCACGATGCTCAAGACGCTCTAAAATACGCAAGCCATCATCGATGATATCATGGGATTTTTTGCCCTTAATATTTACGACAAAACCCATACCACAGGCATCTTTTTCAAATTGGCTGCTATACATGCCATTTGCTTCGAGTCTAGCCTGATCTAAACGTTGTTGATCAATAACGCTACCATTCATCTCCATAGCTTTTGTACTCCTTCTCATATCACTTGATGTTTCACAACCTCTATAATCATTATATATAAGCCTTGTGAAAGTTACTTCCATTTCAATATTCATATAAAATTTAGATTCTATAGAATTTAATGTCTATACACAGTATACCAAAGTCCACTGTAAATTGATAATATAAAAACCGCAATCTAACTTGCGGTAAAATCATAGCCATATGCGTATTTTGTATACATGATTCATTATAGGAAAACAAAAAAGGGGTAAAATTTTTCCACCAGCCGATTCCACTTAGCCCTCAAGGCTTCGTATGGCTAGCGTCAAAACTTTAACCCCTTCCCTTTACAGTACTACTACTGGTAGTTATAGATTAAGCAAACACTTCATCAAAGCATGCTTCATCAATCAACGTTCCTACATAGAAATCGCTGAAGATACCATATCGTGCACTCGCTTCTTCAAAGCGCATATCATAAACAATTTTCTTGAATTGGATGTCATCATTACTAAAAATAGTAACGCCCCATTCCCAATCATCAAGACCAACACCACCCGTAGTGTACTCAGATAGTACTTCTAAGTATGGTCTACCAGTGATGCCATGTTCACGCATCATACGACCGCGTTCCTCTTGAGGCAACATATACCAGTTATCATTGCTTTCACGCTTCTTCGTCATATTATAAAAACAAATATATTTATCCTTTGGTACAGTTGGATACAATTTAGCGTCCACTTCAGGCGTATCAAGCTTAGCTTTCACATACGCACTGACCTCTGTTACAGACGTATAAGAATACGTTTGAACTAATACAGACGCAATCGTAAGGCGACGGAATTTACGTTCCCATCGAGCCAAATCATCAAGAGACGGCGCCAAAATCCACAACAAAAGATCGCCCTTATAACCATTCACATCATAGAATGCATAACTGCCTTCTTTAGCTTGGTGCATAGACTCCAACTCAGCCAAAAACGCCTTTAACTCACCGCGAGCCTCAGCCTTCTCCTCTGCATCAAAACAATTCCAAGCACTAAAATCCATGGAAAACACCATATGTTGACTATGCCAACCCTCAACAGTAGGAATTGCCTTACCCATAATACCACTCCTTTTCACATAAAATATATAAAACACAATTTACAATTACAAAATCGAGCCCCTAACCCGAAGACCATACTCCTCTAGTCTGGGCTAAAGGACCTTGTGTATCGGTTACCAGAAGTACTCTACAGTAGGCGATGAATTGCGGTTTAACCTACAGCAGGTGCGGGATGGACTTCAGTAGGCGACTTTAGCAGGTCAAGGCCCTAGGCCGAAGACCGTTTTCCTCTAACCTTGGCTAAAGGACCTTGTACTAGCTGTAGACTAAAATCCGCTACAGTAGGCAATGGATAAGCCTTCTGAAGCGACTTTAGTAAGTCGAGGCCCTAGGCCGATGACGATTCCCCTCTAGTCTGGGCTAAAGAACCTTGTGCTACGGTTGTTTAAAGAAATCTACAGTAGGTGAGGTATGGGCGTCAATAGGCGACTTTAGTAGGTCGAGGCCCTAGGCCGAAGACCGTTAAGCTAGCTGGAGCCTATTGACGCCCATACCGAACCGGCTACGTAGAACTACTTAACCGTTGCACAAGTTCCTTAGCCTGTTTTACCCCATCCGGTATCCCAATCCCATCAAACGGTGTCCCAATGAGATACAAATTAGGATAATGTTCTTTCACATGCTCCCGAACGGCTGCAATAGCAGCACGATGGCCCACATTATATTGAGGCATACAATGTATTAAACGATTGATCTTAATCCACTCTGGATTAGCTTTAAAGTTCATAATACGTTGAATTTCTTTAAGAGCTAATGCAGAAAGTTCTTCATCACTATAGCGCTCCACCACATCATTACCAGGTTTACCGATAAAAACGCGAAGAACGATTTTATCATCTGGCGTTGTTTGTGGCCATTTTTGATTTAATATGGTACACGCCGTTAATGGTGTATCCGTTTTACGAGTAATCAACAAGCCAGAGCCTTTTAGTTCGCCATCAAAGGTCGCTTTATCAAAGGCCATGATTGCAATAGCACAACTGGATTGTTCCATATTGCGTACGCCATCAAATCCAGTATCTCTAATAAACCAATCTTTATACGTAGCTGGTGGTGTAGAGATAACCAACATATGGGAGGTTTCTTCTCGACCATTCACATTATAACGATACACTGCATCAGCATACGATATATCTCGAACAAGGGCCTTAGTAGTCAATGTAACATTGGATGGCATTTGTTCCACAATCGCACTTACCACGCTTTCAAGACCACCCGTTAATTGTCTAAACATACCGGATTGTGATGCGGTTCCTTTTGATGCTTTTAGATTTCCATTCGTTCGCTGAATACTAGATTGTTTCTTATCAAATTGAGCATCCGTCATCGTTCCTTTACCCGCACGGGGAACGTCGCCTTCATTAACAGCACCTTTGGCAGCCTTAGAGACACCTGCCTTTTGATGGCTCATCTTAGCAGCAATCATGCCCTTAACCATATTGCCATATTTTTGTTCTACTTGAATAAAATGTGGAAACGTAGATAATAGACTGATTTTATAAATATCGCCACCATAAATACCCGCCAATAATGGCTCAATTAATTTATCCATCATTTCTTGACCTAAATGATAGCGGAAGAAATGACCAATCGATACATCGCCGTGAGCATCTAAGGGATACGGTTTCTTAAAATAATCAAGACCAGCACGCACTTTACCAGCCCAGGAAATTAAGGTCGCTTTCACAAAAGGCATCATTTCCGTAGGAACGCCCATGATGGAACCACCTGGAATTGGGTGAATATTGCCGCGGTCATACACATAGGCCTGCCCTGTTTCATTAGATACAAGCGTATCTGCTAGACCAAGATCTGTAATGAGATCCGTCATTTCCGTTTTGCGGCCCAAGTAGGAATCCGGTCCTAACTCAACAACAAAATCATCTACTTGTTGCGTTTGAATTTTACCGCCAAATCGAGGGGCCTGTTCATATAATTGTATCTGCCAATCTGGTTTGGCATGGCCTAAATAATAGGCTGCAGTAAGCCCCGTAAGGCCACCACCAACAATCGTTACCTTCACTTATTAATCCTTTCTCGTATAGCCTTTGCCATGGCCTCCATAAATAGGGTATTTCCATTGGGCATAGGCAGACGTTCATATGTAGCCCCAGCATTTTCAACGATATTCCGACAAATAATATCATTATCATACAAAATTTCTACATGATCGCTAACAAACCCAAAAGGAATACATACAATCCGTTTTGCTCCATCTATAAGAGCCTGTTCAATGACACTTTCAATGGTAGGGCCTAACCATTCACCATAGGGCGCCGCACTTTGCCATGCCTGATACCAGTGATTAAGGCCTACCATTTTTGCAATTTGATTTGATGCGGACATGACCTCATCTTCATAGCTACCAACCGTTGAAGTAGGTACACTATGGGCAGAGAAAATACAGGCTGTATCAGCTTGTAATGGATTCGCGGCCATCAACTGTGAACGCCAGTATTCAAAAAACTGTGGTCTATTCCACCAAGATTTGATAATTTCACAAGATATATCCGGATACGCTCGTAATATAGAATGTAATTTCCGTTCATACGCGCCTGTTCCAATCATAGAATAAAACGGCGATGTGACAATACATAAAATAGAAGTATACCCTGCAGTTGCTATGGATTCTATAGCTTGTTTCATACTATTAGGCATATGAAGATAGGCCAAATACATCGCGTCTATCGCCAATAGGGATTTAAGAGTTCTCTTTTGCTCTTCCCCCATCGTTTGCAACAGCTTATTATCCCATTGTCCGATGGCATCGTAACGAGCAGTTAGAACCTTCAACTCTCGTTCTGTCGGAATTTTTCCGCGTTGAATGCTCGTCAAATAGGGTAATAAATCAGATGGTTGACGAGGTGTACCAAAAGATAATAACAGTATAGCCTGCTTCATATTATCGGCTTTCACGAGCCCACAATTCACGGCTCTTTTCATGAACATAGTCTGTCAACCAATGTAATTTTGCTGGGTCTGCCTCAGGGAATACGCCATGCCCTAAGTTAAATACATGTTTACCATGGCGAACGCCATCCATTAAGATTTCATCTACCACCTTGGCTATTGTTTTTGTATCCCCGTATAAATAAGCCGGATCAAGGTTTCCCTGTACTGTTTGTGTAACACCTCTATCCTTAGCCGCCCCAAGAGAGCTTCGCCAATCTAAAGCGATAACATCAAGAGGTAATTTAGCCCAAGTAGAAATAAGGTGGTCTGTACCGACACCATTCATAGCGAGCGGCAAGTTAGGGAATCTAGATTTTACTGTGGAAATAATACGTTTCATATGAGGGAAAATAGCTTGCTCGTATTCTGTACTATTAACGGCACCCACCCAAGAGTCAAAGATTTGTAAAGCATTAGCACCAGCGCGCGCTTGCATTGACAAATACTCGATGGACATATCCGCTAGTTTTTCCATTAGTCTATTCCAAATTTCAGGTTCGCTGATTAACATCCCACGAGTTTTATTATAACTTTTCGTAGGACCTCCTTCAATAAGGTAAGACGCGATAGTGAATGGTGCACCACAAAAGCCAATAAGAGGTACATCAAGCACCTCAGTAGTCAACAACTCAATAGTTTTGGAAATATACTCTACCTTTGTTGCATCAAACGCATATAATCGTTCAATATCTTCCATACGGCGTATTGGAGTATCAAATACAGGACCTACACCAGGTTTAATATCCACATTCACGCCAATAGCCACCATAGGGCTCATAATATCCTTATAAAGAATAGCCGCATCAACGCCATATTCTTTAACAGGCAGTTCTGTCACTTGTGCGCAAAGTTCTGGTTGTTTGGTAATTTCGAACAATGTGTACTTCTCTTTTATCTTACGATATGCAGCCTGACTGCGCCCTGCTTGGCGCATATACCATACCGGTGTTATGCCAGGGTTCTTGCCCTGAATCATATCTAAATAAGCAGTATTCAAATTTCCACCCCTTTCTACAAAACACACCCATACATGTATATAAGATTTTTTATTAGAATGTCACGCTTATATTAAAAGTGTACCCCAAAAGTGATGAATATGCAAAGCCACTTATTATCTATATTTTTAGGGATAGAAATTTATGCACGTTGTAATATATGCGTATCTATACCAGCAATAGCTTGACCCATGTAATACACTTGTTGCTGACATGTAAACAACCATATTTGTTGATGTTCACCAAGTTCAGCTAACAACTCAAGTGCACTCTTTTGGCGATCTTCATCAAATCGGACTAGGATATCATCTAATATGATTGGCAATGCATCCACTTGGTACGAAAAGACCTTTGCTAGTGCCAAACGCAGCGCGAGATACACCTGATCCGCTAAACCACTAGACCAATGATAAATCGGTAATCGTTCACCCCGTTCATTCAAAAGGGCTAAACCGTCTTGCAATCCCCACATATCAAATGTATAAGCACCATTCGTTAAACGTTTAATATACTGAGATGCTAATTCTAACATCTTTGGTTGTGACTCTTCTTCGTATGATTGTTGCGCTCGTTCCATACAATGAGCGATGACAACTTGAGTGGCCCAATCTTCCAAGGCAGATTCCAATTCAGATTCTAACTCTTGTCGTTGTTGAATGGCTTCCCGTTGCTCCTGATCTGAACCCAATGCACGCATAGCTTCCACGATTTGGCCTCGTTTCTCATAGAGGTTAGCCATCGCATCCTTGCGCGCATTCAGCTCTTGATCTGCATGGGCTAATTCATCAGTCCAATTCTCTTTATTCCCCTCACGCAAGCGGCGATAGAATAAATCTTTATTTTCACCATCTGGAGTTAACAAATCAAGCTGTACTTGGCTTTGTTTGTAAATCGTTTCCCATTGCTTAAATTGATCTTCATCAATGAGTTTTTGACGATATTCATTGGCCCCGGATAATCCGCTTTTTTCAAGCAATGCTTTTTGTTCTAGTAAAAGCTCTTTTTCCTTGCGATGCCAATTATCATACTCCATACGGTAGCTCTTACGCTGTGATTCTTTTTGTTCCCAACGAATCATTTGTTGTTGAAAGTTTTTATATTGGTTATAAATACGTTTTAGCTCAGTAGGAGACACAGGGGCTTCAACACCAAGGTTATACCATAAGGTAACAGCTTGGTCCTCTATAAGGCGCAAAGATTCCTTATGTTCATCTAAGCGTTTCTCGTATCCTTCAATGGTCCGCAATTGTTCAGAGTACTGGTCATATTCATGCTTCATACTAAAGAAATCATCTTCATCGAGACTCTTGGCAGCCCCTTCAGGAATCCATGCTTGCCATTCAGCCAAGGCTTTTTCATAATTAGCCTGTAATTGTTTACCTTCATCATTGTAACGTTGCTCAATAGCTGCCGTTTCCAAGTTCGGTACATCTGACGCCACAGGTAAAGGTGCATCCAATTGTGTTTCCAAATACGACTTACGTTGCTGTAAGCGTTCTAGTTCACGCATCAACCGAGCTACATCGGAATCATCTACATGGCGAAGGCGCCATCCATACCAGAACAACCCCAGTCCAAGTATTAATAGAATAATACCACCGATGCTATATAGTACAGATTCTAGCGCAATGAGGCCTGCCAAGGACATCAATACACCAACGACGGCTCCAATCCCTCCAATACGTTGCAACCAAATCGGCATCGCGGCCATACGTATGGAACCATGTTCTCCAAGTCGAGACTCTAGATCTGCAATATCGGTCATAACGGCCTGCAACTCTTGCTGAGCCCAGGTGTTAACAGGGCTATTTTCACCAGTGTCAACAGATGAACTATCTTCACTTATTTTTGGTTCTTTTTGCAAGGATGGTGCTTGGCTTTGCCAATATAATAATTGGTCCTTTGCGGTACGCAATCGTTTGGATAAACGTTCCCCTTCAAACCAATTCACATCAGTTGGTACCGATTCATCCTTGCGCCATGAAGATTGTAACCCTCTCGAGAAATCAAGTTGCTCTTTAACCTTAGCAATGTAGGCTTCGCCTTCTTCACACTCACGGCGCAATTGTTCCCACTTCGCACCTTGTTGAATCAAATCCTCTATATCTTGGCCATAGGTAGTAAATGGACTATTAGGATCAAAATTTTCCGGTTTTAGTGCTTCTTCTTTATCAAGCCAAAGTTGCATATTCTGACGAGCTTCACGAAGGCCCTCATCGATACTTAAAAACGCATCGCGATCTAGTGTATCAGGAGATGTAAACTGTTGCATACGACGACGCGCCTCTTCGCTACGTCGATATGTATCCCATGCACGAAGCACCATCTCTACGCCTTCACGATAATCTTGCCATTCTTTGATTTGATTCTGAATTTCTGCTTCTGTATCCTCGGAAGCCTTCAACGCTTGTTGTAATTCTACATATTGCGTTTCATGTTCACCCAGTGCGGATAAACGAGCCTTATTTTCTTGTAATTGATCTATCAAAACATTGATGCGGCGTTTGCCTGATGCAGACGCAACCAGTAAGTCATTAGCATTGGTTTCAATGCTTTTTACTACACCACCGAGTTGCTCGCCCCCTTCGGCGCCAAAGAATCTAGCTCGTACATCTACTTCATTGAGTATATCTACGCCTTGAAGGTCCTCTAACGTAAGGCCGAATATGCGGTTATACGTTTTTTTATCGAGCCCATGCCACCACAATTGATTCGGCTCGTCCTTTATGCTAGGCTCACCAAAAGAATAAAAATCTAAATTCTTGTTTTGTCGGCCTAAATGATAAGCCGTCCCCTCTTTGTCGAGCTCAAGAGATCCACTTACATAACCATATTTTTTATGTTTACCGCCAAATAAAAGAGAACGCATACCTTCTAATAAGGAGGTTTTCCCACTTTCATTAGCGCCATATACAAGCTGTACACCGTTAGGACCGGATGTAAATGTCCAGTTTTCATACGGCCCAAATGAGTCGAGTCGAATCTGTTTAATGTTCATCGTTTACCCCCGTTAACACCGTAACCCCTTCCATTTCACTGCGTTCCATAACTCGTTTCAATACATCGTCTGATAATAAATCTAAATAACTGCCAAGTCGTTTAGACTCAGGACGATCGACCAAGATTTGACGTACGGCCTCAATATCAGTAACGGTTTCATCATAGGCACGTAGATAATCGCCTACCATGTCGGACAATAAACGGCGTTCTGCCAAATTAACAGTAGGACGCGTTTTAGCAATCATGCGGTATGGCATAACAAAAATAGATTTACTCTTTTCCTCTGCCTGCGTCTCCCGTAGCCATAATTTTCGAACGGACTCATCCACGCATAAGCGATGCATTGGACCAGTTCCTACTAAATGGACCGATACCAATGTATTCTTATTATATTTTTTACGTAAGGACTGCTTTTTATGGCTCAACAAATCTAATAACTCACGTTCAGTTTGTATGCCTGCAATATCAATCTTTATATCTTCAAAACGAATGGCACTGGTCTCAATAAATTCTAATTCACAATGTCCATTATGTGATACGTTGACCATATAGCATCCTTTAGCGCCAGATTCCTTCCGATGTAATCCTTGAGGATTGCCCGCATATACGACCATAGGGTCTTCTGAAATCACCTGTGATTTATGGATATGACCTAGTGCCCAATAGTCCATAGCGCCTTGCATGATATCCGTCAAATTACAGGGCCCTGTTACATCATGATGTTCACTGCCCACACTAGATCCAACCGTTCCATGCATGACAGCAAGGGAAAACTCATCTCGTTCAAAGGCTTTATATTGTGCAGCAAAATTAGATTGTTCATTGCCATGGCCACAACTGATGCCGTAAACACCACCAACTTCAATATTATTAACCATCAACGGAAATCGTTGTACCTGTGTATCCGAAAACACATGTACATTATCAGGCATTGATAAGCCAGCGCGCCAGCTTTCAGCAGGATCATGATTACCTTGCACCATATATACGGGAATATGCGCCTCCCACAAGCGATACATAGCACGCACAAATCGGACCTGAGCCTCTAAATTATGATCTTCACTATTATAAACATCACCGCTAATCACAACTGCATTAACGCGTTCGCGCACAGCGATTTCAATGATATTATTGAAAGCTTCATAAGTTGCTTCTGCGACAGCACGATCTACATGCCGACTCATCCCCATAGCATATTGAAAAGGAGCCCCTAAATGAAGGTCTCCACAATGTATAAAACGAAAGGGTTGCATATTGTCTCCTTTCCTAACTTATAGAATACTAATATCTAATTATACTATATATTTCTATATAATATGTAAGATATCATATTGTAAACTAATTAATTTATACAGTTGACAATTAGTATACAAGAATACTACAATTACATTGTAAATATATTCGTTTTTATAAGTTAACAATAACAAGGAGGCTATAATGGCACTTCCAGTAGAGCAACAAACCCAGGTGGGTTCTTATGAAAAAATATTAACCATTGCCAATCGTATATTACATGGTGGGGAAATCACTAAAGAGGAAGCCATCGATTTAATCCATACATCCGATGAAGATACCATGATTCTATTGGCTATGGCAGATAAAATAAAACAACATTTCAACGATAATTCCGTTGACATTTGCGCGATTGTAAATGCTCGTTCTGGTAAATGTCCTGAAAACTGTAAATTCTGTGCACAGTCGGCACACCACAATACAGGTGTTCAAGAATATCCATTTATGGATGATGAATCGATTTTAGATGCTGCTAGAAAAGCAAAAGAAGCTGGTGCTATTCGCTTCTCTATTGTTACAAGCGGTCGCAACACTTCCAACCCTAATGAATTCAACCAAATCTTACGCGTATTAAAAGAAATTCGCGAAAAAATTGGTTTAGAAATTTGTTGTTCCCTTGGTTTGTTAACCTATGAACAAGCTCTTCAATTAAAAGAAGTTGGTGTTACTCGTTATCATTCCAATATCGAAACTGCACCAAGTCATTTCCCTGACATCTGCTCCACACATTCCTATGAGGACAAGATGTCTACCATAGAAAATGCCAAAAAAGCTGGCATTCGCGTTTGCTCTGGCGGTATCTTAGGTCTAAACGAAACGCTAGAACAACGCGTAGAAATGGCGTTTGAACTCAAGCGCCTCAACATTGATTCCATACCATTAAACATATTAAATCCGATTAAGGGTACTCCATTCGAACATAACAAAGCGTTAAAACCGATGGAAATTTTACGTACCTTCGCTGTATTCCGCTTCATTTTACCTCATGCATTAATTCGTACCGCAGGCGGTCGAGAAGTAAATCTTCGCGATTTACAATCGTACGCACTAAAAGGTGGTCTTAATGGCATCATGGTAGGCGGTTACTTAACAACCGGCGGTAGATCCCCGCAAGACGATTTACAAATGATTAATGATTTGGAATTAACCCGTACAGCCGCTCAGCTATAAACTAACGGTTGTTACCAATCACTAGTGGATATCTTAAATTTTATCTATCTACAAAGACTGTAACACCTCTGCGTGTTTACAATACATTTACACACAAAAAATACCTAGCTAGTTGCTGTCTAGCTAGGTATTTTTATATTTAATTTTTTAAATTTATATCTAAAATATTAAATTCAAGCTATTTATTGCCATAACAATCTATAGATGGCTTGACCATTCGTATTGCCTTCAATCGGTTCAGGATCTTTATCATAATCAACATTATCATATTGAGTGCCGTTTGGCATATACGCATCTACTTCTAGAATTTCCATGGTCCGATTATAACGGCTAATATATACCTTATAGCGAAGTTCATCGCCACCTGGTTCATTAACCTTTAGCCAAAGAACAGCATCATAATCGCTTTTTTGAACACTATCATTATCTATAAAGAGTTGATTACCTTTGTCATCAGGACTTACATAGTACCAATCAGTCGCTTGTGCTGTATTCGAATATGTTATGAGGCAAAAAAAGGCCATCAAAGCTATAAGCAACTTCATAGTGGCCCCCTTTCTAACCCAACAACAAAAGTCTTATAACTAGAACGATTTTTTTAAATATTTTTAAAAAAAATAAAGAGAAGATATTATCCTCCTCTATTATCATATCAAGAAGTATGGCATTTATCAACATTTAATAAACGAATTTTACATTTCATCTAAATTTCATAAAATATTTTTTAGAAGTTCATTTTACCTTCATAGTATTTACTTATAATTACTACATCAAATGATAATTATAAGTAAATATTCCCTGATTACTTAATGTATTTATCTCCCGACAAGTAATACTAACCCCAAACCTACTACTTGTTTAAATACATAGGTCATTTGATGTTAATACTAACACTCCCCTTACATGAAAAAGGACTCCATCAGGAGTCCTTTTTTCGTTGTCAAACCTATACACTTATACAAAAAGCTGCCCTAGGGCAGCTTTTTATTTTGTAGTTCACGACCTAAATCAGATGGTACAGGTGCGATAACAGTCACCAGTTCAGATTGTCCATATGGTATAAATGTCAACGAATAGGCATGTAAGGCCTGTCTCGTATACGGTTTTTTCCGCATACCATACATGGCATCGCCAATGATAGGGTGACCAATATGAGCCATATGAACGCGAATTTGATGAGTGCGTCCGGTTAGCAATGTAAACTCTAACAACGATTGTACATCATCATATTCAATCACATGATATTCGGTTACAGCATCTTGACCAAATTCATCAACACAACGGCGATTATCAAATACCGGATCCACACCGATAGGTTCATTCACCACGCCATCAGATGTAATCTTTCCTTCTACGAGACCGCGATAGACACGGTGAATTCGACCTTCTTGTAGCTGTTTAGTGTAATATTGTTCTGCCTCACGGGTTTTGCCAAACATAATAACACCTGTTGTATCTCGATCCAAGCGATGAACAGGCCGAATTTTATGAACTTCGCCGCGTTTAGCATAATAGCCAGCCACCAGATTACTCAATGTATGATATTTCGTTTGACCTGCTGGATGAACTAGCATAAATGGAGACTTATACACCACAAGTGTGTGTTCATCCTCATAGAGAACCTCTATAGGTCCTTTTTCAACCTCTACACCATAATCCTTATCTTGTGGTAACTCAATAGTAATAACATCCCCTTTTCTTAGCATACGCTTGGAATGAGCAACGCGGCTATTGACCTTCACCCGTTTCTTACGAAATATCATCTGCACATTTCGAGAGGATAAAGAAAATCGCTCTTTTACATAAGCAGATACTGTTGTATCTACCTCTTCTTTTACTGTATATGTTCTCCAGCTCATATTACCACCATTCATTGATATATGTATTTTGTTTAGGATATACCATATCTAGATAATCAATCCAATGAGATTCGCCTTGTAATTTACCTTCAAACACAAGATCTTTAGCTGATACAGCCCCCATCAACAGGACTGTTAGACCGCCAATGTCTATGGTGATATCGATTTCATCCACAGATTCAGCAGAAACGCGTTTTACGTTAGGTAAAGTGCTTTCACCTAGGCTAAGGGCAAATACGCCATTATTCCAATCGCATAATGTATCGGTAACCTTAATGTTTAGGGTAATTGGCATCATAACGGCTTCTGGATTAACAGGTACCGTAGTCAACGCTGTTTCTACGTCTACGATACGCGCCATCATATACGGCATCGTTGTATGACCTGTTTTTCCATCAGGAACAAATCTATAACCCGTATCATGCAACCCTTCATTCCAGCGAATGCTTTCACCTTGAGAACGATGGTTATAAAAATAATTAAGCAAACCACGTTGAGCACGACGCGTTGTATATACAAATTCTGTAACAGGAATTTCAGGAGCCCCTAAACGATAGACGGCGTAACCTTCGATTTGACCTTCATCGTTTTTCACGACCGCAATGTTCACACCTTCAGCAAAGAAACTGCCTAATAGACGTTTCCATTCCTTCTCACCCCGTTCCGCATAGCCACATAAATCCTTCGTATAGGCTTTGTAAACAGGATCAAGCAATGTCCATTGCTCTACATCATTTAGCAATCCAAAGGATAAGGTTTTATCCGTCAAAGGACGCAAACTCTCTAATGGCATGGTCTGTACCCATTGATGAGCGTACAAATCCCAGCCATATTGTTGATAAAATCCCGCTTTAGAAGGCATTAAAATGGTAATGCCTTGACCACGACGGCGCAATTCTTCTAAGGAGTGCAACAATAATGCACCACCTACGCCTCCACGACGTGCGGCTGGATGAGTAGCAACACCAACCATATAACTAGTAGGCAAGATAGCTCCGCGCACATTGATGTTATATTGACGCAAATGAACAGTGGAGAGTAATTGACCTTCTTGGATACCTACGACAGTATTCTCCGGTTCATAACAGTTAGAAAAATAATATTGAAAGAAGGGATCTTCTTTTGGTTCAAAGCAATACGCCCATAGCGCTTCAACTTGAGGGGTATCTTGTGATGTAGCAATTCTAAAATCCATACGATTTCCTTTCTATCCTAAATAGCTCTATAGCTATATATTTCATGTAGTAGAATGTATTTCACACACTCTACCCTTTATTATAACGGAAAAGAGTGGCACCATACAGTACCACTCTCACATTCGTTATTAAATTGACCTGATTATTTACCGCCCGTTGCATTATCTGCTTCATTAGCATATACAGCATCATATTTTTCTGCAAAATGATCAGGATTATAAGATTCCTTCGCTTGACGAAGACCAGGCAAGCCCATATCTTCTTCACGATTGATAAACTCTACATTGCTAAATTCATGGCGGATGAATTCATTATTAATTGCTTGATACAAACCGCGAATATCCGGATTGGCTTTTTCGATGTGAATTAAAGCCATTCTATCATTCATTAATTCGCCGATACTGAAAGCCTCTACGCGACCAAACAACTTAATAGCGCCGCCTTTTAAGCCCAAGACATCCCAATGATCAAAGAGTAAATTAATAGCCACTAATTCATCTTCAATACCTTCTTCGTGATGAGTTTCCACCCAAGACGCTGCTGTCTCACGGCACAATGGAATGATGTCTTCTGTAATTGGCACATATTCATAGTTGGAATATTGCATACGGAATTGATTCAAGTGATTTTTCTTTTGACGGAATTTCTTACCGGACAAATTGATAAGATCTTCAGACTTATAAATATATTCGTAGTTATCACGGTCAGGTGTGAATACGTAACGGCCTGGGCATAGTTCCTCCATCCGTTCTTTCACAACCTTGCTAACACCTTTGAAAATGAATGGTAATTTATTTTCTACAAACCATTCTTTTGCACGCAATAAACCATCGAGGAACTTCGCATCCTTACCAGCAAATGGAGGTAATAGGAATGGATCGCGCTTACCACCACCTTGGATGTACAATACGCCATTTTCTTCAGCCCAACGAATGCCATAGGCTTCTTGCCACATATACAATGTAGTAAAGCAATTATCCGACGCTTCGTAATGATGTTGTTCAAAATATTTATCGATTAATGGTTTATCTCTTAATTCAAAACGTTTAAATTCTAAAATAATAATCTCCTCCTTTTTAACATTCATGGTTGCTAGTTTCTAGCTACTCATAAGATATTTATTGAACCTTCACCTTTTCACCTAGTTCAAAGGTTCCCTTGGTTGTAATAACTTGTTCGCCTTCATTGAGGCCTGTCATGATGGACACATATCCATCTTGTTCATCCCCTACTTCAACGACACGTACGTCTACCGTATTATCAGCGGTTAATACATATACATATTTACCATCTTGATTTTCACGTACTGCCGCAGCAGGAACAACGAGCATCTTAGCTTGAGCACTAGATTCGATGGTCAAACTATAAAATTCACCAGCCTTAATAGCTCCTTTTTCGTTGTTGAAAGTAGCCTTAACTAGTACACTTGGTACATTTTCAGGCTGATTTGTATCTATATAGGTCAACTCACCTGGAATATCTGAATCACCGACATGCAAAGACACTTTAATACTTGATTTTGCCTCTGGGCTAGCTAATTTTATAGCCGCATCACGAGGAATACTCAATGATGCCACCATAGGCGTTTCTTGTTGTATCAACATAAATGGACGATCTGCAATCGCCATTTGACGATCTTCATTGTAAATAGCAGTCACCACACCGGCTATAGGAGCCGTAATATTAGCGGCAGCTATTTGTGCGGACACCTGAGCAATTTGTGCCTCAATAGCAGCAACACTAGCACCGTTGCCACCACCGCCACCACCACTTGTGGTTGTCACAGTTTGAGGTCGAGACCGTTCTAAAATACGATTATATTCCTTTTCGGTAATATTACCAGCTTCACGCATTTGGCGAGCACTTTCAAGCTGAGCACTGCTAACCGTAGGCGCCGTCGTTGTCGTCGTTGTTTCAACAGCAGGCGTATAGGATTGGGCCGCACTAAGCTGACCTTGTAAGGACGCTAATTGTTGTTGCAATGCCGACGTATCAATTGTCGCCACCACTTGACCTTGTGTGACCTTATCGCCTACCTTCACAGCATACGTAGCCGCACCTGATACAGCGGGCGTAATAGTGGACTTATTAAGAGCTGTTACATTCGCTTCATTATGAATTTGTAACGGCATATCTTTATAAGTAACATCGGCAACGGATACTGTAGATGTACCACAACCTGCAATCGCACATACAACAATGACCAATAGTGCCATTACAGCATCAAGTCGAAATTTGTTCATACTTTCACCTTATCTCTATCCATTGTATTGATTTTTATCAATACCTTAGTATATCACAAAATCAATAAGAATTGTATGAAAGCTAATTCCCTATATGATTAGATATTACTAGTCAAAAATAATATCTGCTATAATATATATAAACAAGTATACGCATGGAGGTTTCTCATGGAAGAACGTATGGATTTTAGAATTTTAAATAATGGTAGCTTTGTGCCATCCATCGGATTTGGCACCTACAAAACAGGAACGTCGGAGGAAACGGAGCAAGCTGTAACGAATGCCTTACAGGCTGGATACCGTTTACTCGATACGGCAGCTTATTATGATAACGAAGAAGCCGTCGGCAAGGGCATGAGTGCATCTGGTATTAATCGGTCCGACATCATTGTAACCACTAAAATTTGGCATACCAATGCCGGTTACGATGCTACGATGCGCGCTGTTGAAAGTGCTCTAAAGAAGTTAAATACTAATTATATAGATATCATGCTTATTCACCAACCACTAGGTGATTACTACGGCTCTTGGCGCGCCATGGAGGAATTATACGACCAAAACGTGCTACGCGGGTTGGGTCTTTCCAACTTCTACGAAGACCGTTTAATCGACTTGCTATACCACTGCAATGTAAAACCTGTGGTCAACCAAATCGAATGCCACCCGTTTAACCAACGTCAATCCTTATTACAATTAATGCGTAAGCATCAAGTAGTAGGCATGGCGTGGTCTCCATTTACTCGTGATCGCCAACCTGTATTTGACCACCCTATCATCAAGAGCTTGGCTGAAAAGTACGGCGTTAGCAAACACCAAATCATCTTACGTTGGCACATCCAACGAGGCATCATTCCATTGCCAAAGGCAACAAGCTTAGAGCATATGAAGTCTAACTTTGACGTCTTTGACTTCAAATTATCCATTACAGATATGGATCTCATGGAGCTACTTGATCAAAGAGCGTTTTTGGAAAATCATCATACTGCTGCAGGTCTTGAGCGGATTTTACAACTAAAATAGTTATAGTTTATGAATCCTCGCATTCTTATCTCTAGCAACATACATAAATGAAATATCCCCTTCGTCAAGCCTCCACCGGCCGGGTCTGACTTCGCCCTGCGGGCTTCGCAGGGCCAAAGTCGTTTGACGAAGGGGATATTTCATTAACATAATACTCTCAGCATAATAAGAATACGAGGATTCATGTTTACTCTAACTAATTTTATAAATTAAAATCCGCTCAAATCCAGTAATTAGTCTATCCTCTTTTCCAAAAATGTTCTTTGATTCGGGAGTAATATTAAATATTTTGTACGATAAGCATATATACTATAGTACCTACGGCAATGGATACGAGCATGTTCCGTTTCCATAGATGTAATCCTACTGTAACCAGTAATGCTATCAATTCAGGGATACCATATGGGTATGCTAAAACGACGGTTTCCTTAAAGGTATATACGACGAGCATACCCATAACGGCAGCGGGTAATGCTTTGCCTAAAAAGAGTACAAAATCTGGCGCCTTTTTCCCAGGTGGGAATATGAGGAACGCCCCAAAGCGAGTCAATAATGTACCTGCTACTACGATAGCAACGGTCATAACCATTTCTATATTAGTCAAGGCGCACACCTCCCCATTTGTACGCAATATAGCAAACTACCAGCATACAGCTCATAGATAGAAGCATAAAGAGAGATTTCCCCACCAATAAGAGCATGGCTACCGCCATAGCTGCACCAGCTACACCAAAGGCTCGAATCTTATTATTCTTTGCATTAAGTAGCATTTCAAGAAATACCACAATAAATAGCCCTTGTAACACGAAATCAATGCCTCGTAAATCTACAGTAGTCAATAGATTACCAAATAGACCCCCTACAAAGGTACTAAATACCCAGAACACATAGTTAAGCCAAGACACGTGGAAGTAAAACCATTTTTTATCCACATCATCCGGTAATCTTGTAGACATGTTGATAGCAAAGCTTTCATCACACATCCAAGCAACGGTAGGAAACCACTTCCAACCCATATGAACATATCGTTGTAGCGCAGATAAACCGTAGAAAAAATGACGACCATTAACGAACATGGTTAAAACAAAGGCATTAATAGGATCAAATCCAGCCATCAACATACCTATCGTTACAAACTCCATGGATCCTGCAAAAATGGTTGCTGCCAAAACAGGTGGTGTCCACCAAGGGAACCCTTGGCTCGTAGCATATAAACCAAATCCTAAGCCTATGAAAAAGAAGCTTATGCCCATAGGAATCATAATAGGAAAAGCATAACTAAAAGCTTGACGCCCTTTATGTGATTGTTCCATTAATATATCGCCTTCTTTCATTTACACTAGATTATGATATTCATAAAATGTATATAATGCCATTATATTCTTCATACAATGTACAAAGAAAAGACACCTACCAGGTGTCTTTTCTAATATATACACTATTCTACTAATTATAAGGCACGCGTTAAAATTTCGCGAGCCACTTCTGGTGTAATATCACCGTTTTCACCAAGTTGTGTCATACCATGACCTTCTAATTGTTTCACAATTTTATCAACTGCGTCTTCGCCTAGACCATAATCTTTCAAATGCGTAGATACACCAAGGGACTCGAAGAATTCGCGCGTTTTAGCGATAGCCTTATCTGCTTTTTCTTCTGTTGTACCTTCTGTGATATGCCATACACGTGTAGCATATTGTGCCAATTTTTCAAGCTTGTCTGCTTTTTTCACTTCTAACAATGCAGGCAATACGATAGCTAATGTAATCCCATGGTCAAGATGGTACGCCGCAGTTAACTCATGACCAATAAGATGTGTGGCCCAGTCTTGTGGCACGCCGGCACCAATCAAGCCATTTAATGCCAAGGTAGAAGCCCACACGTGATTAGCACGAATATCGTAGTTTTCTGGATTTTCTACCGTTTCTTTGCCGATTTCAATCATAGTTTTCAAAATGCCTTCGCTGAAACGATCTTGAATACGGCCCTCTACAGGATATGTTAAATATTGCTCTGTGGTATGCACGAAGGTATCGATTACGCCGTTCTTAACTTGTTTTTCAGGCAATGTGAAAGTCAATATTGGATCAAGCATGGAGAACTTAGGGAATACTAAGCTACTGAACACAGGATATTTACCATCACCATAAGTAATAACGGCACCATTGTTCATTTCAGAACCTGTGGCAGGTAGAGTCATAACTGTACCAAATGGTAATGGATTTGGCACCATTTCCACTGGAACCTCTGGTACACCAGCTTTCATAACTTCAACGACAGGACCATCATAAGTAGCGCCCATAACGATAAGTTTTGTAGCGTCTACTACAGAACCGCCGCCTACAGCGAGAACGAAATCTACGCCATGTTCTTTAATGAAAGCTACCGCACGTTCACAAGTTTCAAGAGATGGGTTTGGCTCAATACCGCCGAATTGCTCTACCTTACGATTACCAAGTGCCTTTACAATGCGGTCAATCAGACCACTGCGCACTGCAGAGCCACCACCATAGGTAATAAGCACCTTTGCATCCTTTGGAACCAATGTATCTAATTCACCTAAACGATCTTTACCAAATACGATATGTGTAGGGTTATAAAAATCAAAGTTAAACATAGGGACCTCCTAAGTATTATATTTGTATTCCACCGCTTTAATTGTATAAAACTTATCTGTATTATATCATATTTCGATTTTTTTAGATATATCTAGATAACGCTACTTTCAATTACTTAATAACTCTACTTTACAATTATCGTAGGAGCCATAGTTTTAATCTATATCCAACCTCTATATTTTTATCTATATACAAAACCCCATTTACATGATAGGATATATCCATTATATGTATATAGAAAGGGATGTTCACATGAAATTAAAGAAATTTATTGCCCCTCTTCTCGTTGGCGTTTTAGCATTCACCATCGCAGGCTGTGGCACAAATACAAATCAATCTAGTCAGACACCAAAGGAAATTAAAATCGGTGCTACTGCAGGCCCTCATGCTCAAGTAGCTGAAGCAGTTGCAAAAGAGGCTCAAAAGCAAGGTATCGACCTTAAGGTTGTGGAATTCTCCGATTATGTAACACCGGACAAAGCATTGGCTGATGGAGATATCCAACTCAACGCATACCAACACGTGCCATTTATGGAAAACTTTAACAAACAAAATGGTTCCGACCTTGTAGCTATTGGCAAAACGATTTTAATGCCTATGGGATTGTATAGTAACTCTGTACATAGTGCACAAGATGTACCAAATGGCGCTATCGTAGCGATTCCTAACGATCCAACAAACGGCGGTCGCGGTCTCGCATTACTTGCTAAAGCGGGCCTCATTACATTGAAAGATGGCGTTGGCTTTAAAGCAACAGTAGCAGATATTACATCTAATCCTAAAAACCTTCAAATCCAAGAACTTGAAGCAGCTCAATTGCCACGCAGCTTAGATGATGTTGTTGTAGCAGCAATTCCTATGAACTATGTTCAAAGCGCAGGCCTTAACGTAGAAAAACAAGGTTTCTTCTTAGAACCTAAAGATGAACCTTTAGCAGTTATGATCCTTGCTGTTCGTAGCCAAGACAAAGATAACGAAACATACAAAAAAATTGCAGACATCTACAAATCTGATGCAATCAAACAATTCATCAACGATACTTTCAAAGGTAGCATTACCTCTGCAAACTAACAAAAAGCGATACTCTAACTTTTTTTAGAGTATCGCTTTTATTTTATTCTTTAGTATCAATCACGTTTATTCTTCAGTGTCGAATGTAACGTCCAATGGTTGGCGTTCCACAATATTGCGGTAACGAACCTTTGGATAGCCCATTAAGATACCACCAGCAATGATTTTATCCTCAGGTACACCTAATAACTCCAATAATGGTTCATATTCAGCTTCGCCTGCATGTTCAAAGAAGCCTGCCCAACAAGTACCTAATCCTAATGTTGGTGCATACAACTCTGCATAAGACAAGCAAGAATGACCACTATCGTGAGTACGATGAATATCCTTTTTAGAACCGATAGCCACTACTAACGCAGGCGCATCGCGCAAGATATATTCCTTACCCTTATCCACTTCAGCTTGTGCTGCACGAGCATAAAGACGCATAATGGGCACAGTTTTTGCCGCTAAATGCATCCACTCAAGAACGAGATCTGCAATGCGGCGTAATTTTTGTTTATCACGAATTACGATATATGAAATTCCTTGCGTATTTGTCGCAGTTGGCGCCATACGAGCCACATTCAATACCTTGCGAATCAATTCAGCAGGAACTGGTTTATTTTGATAATTACGAATGGAACGACGGCTGCGCAAGAATAACTCAGCCTGCTCTGGCGTTAATTTTTGTTCTTTTGTGATATCGATTTGCTCTTTACGTGGTGTCATATCACTATCAAGAGCAAGCGTTGGGCATACGGAAATACAATGCCCACAGGAGATACAACCTCCCTTGCCAGTCACAGGCCCATTCTCGGACATCACTAGCAAGCCTGTCGGACAGTCAGCTACGCAAAGGCCGCATCGTGTACAGACTTCTGTATTGACGGTAAATAACATCTGATAAATCCTCCAAACACTACTATAAAGCCTATTATAACACAATCAATCAAGGGTTATCTAGGCAACATATGCTTTTCAAGGTTATTCTCCCTATTTTGATGGGGCCCCATTTCATTTCTACAACCTAGTTAAAAAAGTACGAATATACTTGCTTGCTCCGTCCTTCGCAAAGTCGCTGCACAAGTATATTCGTACTTTTTTATAACCATATTTATAAAGGCGTCCCATCAAAATAGAACTACACACTTTAAACACATAACACCTAGATAACCCGATTGATTTATATAAAAAGGCTTTAAACTAATGGCGCCACGCCCTCCATCTGGAAGAAGCTAGCCTGCGGCTAGGCTTTAGAGTAGTGATGCCATGCCCACCGTAGGGAAAGGACTAGCCGAAGGCTAGTCTCTCCCTTTCCCTATCACAAGCGGAAAGCATATTTACTCAAATGCTTTTACAAGTTCCATATATTGAGTCTTATGAGTCAATCGCCAAGAACCAAAATCCGCTTCTGGTGCCTCATTAAGTATATTGGCTAACGCCTCCATAAATGCTGGAATTTTTGCAGCTACAATATTCCCAGCCATTTTACCAAAACTTTCAGAACCCATATGTTCTGAACCACCATCTACGATAATGAAAGCAGGTTGTGGTTTCTTATCTACGAGTTTTACAGCACCGTGAAATCCAATCTCCCCAATTTGATGAGTTCCACAAGAATGTGGGCAACCAGAAATATGTACTCGCGGCAATTTTTTTGTATCGATACCTTTTTCTTCAAGATGATCAAAGACAGCCTTTAGCAAGCCATTAGAATCTTGCATTCCGATTTGACAAACTGTAGAGCCCACACAGGATACGGAACGACGAAAATCATCGCGTGCGCTATCATCTGTTAATTTCGCAATTTTTCTAGCTTCGTCAGCGGTCAAATTGATGAAAAACAAGGCTTCATCCGGTGCAATGCGAGCCTCCACTTGGTCTAATGTAACAGCATAATCAAGGGCCGCCAATATATGTTCAACGTTCGCATCGCCACCAATTGGGTGGTATTCTACAAAGTACAGACCTTCTTGTTTTTGACGATGAATACGATGATTTTCTACCGAATCATCGCGCTTGCCCGTCTTCGTAATTTCATAAGCATAATCTGCAGGATTAATGGTCAATTTTTCAATCTCTTTCACCATTGCCAATGTTTCTTCATAGGTTTTGATGAAAGCTTCCGCGCCCCCCATTTCTGCAGGCATATAACGGGTACGTGCTTTGCCGCGATTTTTAAAGTTACCATGGTTTGCAAATACCATGAGCATAGCTTTCACATGATACAAAACATCCTCAGGTTGCACATCACGAGCTACGGGAATACCGATGCGAGGATTAGGACCAATACCACCACACGCATATACATCAAAGGTATGATGTTTTGTTAAATTGAACCCCAGATCCTTAAAGGTAGCATGTGGTGTGCTATCAAATCCATTATCAATACCCATCTTAAATTTACGGGGAATCTTGATATAAAACATTTGCTCCATAAGAAATTCGCTAATGGCTGCCGCATATGGTGAAATGTCAAAGGTCTCGCGAGGATCAATGCCGCGTAAGATACTGGCTACTACATTTGGATTATCGCCGCCTGCACCGCGATTATAAATGCCATGTTCATAACATTCCTTGAAGAGCTGTAAAATAGTTTCCCCATCGAGTCCATGCATTTGTAAGCATTGACCGGTTGTAAAATGAATATGTGTAAGATTGTACTTGCGGATAGTATCTGCTAAGAACCGCATTTGTTCTTGTTTGATGCGACCACAATTAAAACGCCAACGGCTCATGCCCGTAGCAGCACCACGTTCGGCGTAGCTACCATATGCGCCTGACTGGCCCTTATAGTCCGCAATAGACATCTCTTTCTTATAAAACTTGCGTGTCATATCTTCAAACTTTGGATAATCTGCAATCAAACGTTCTTTTACTTCTTCTGTAATCATAGTACTACCTCTTGGCTTATATTTATTAAGCATATATAGAAACTTTTATATGTACATTATACGCTTATGTAATACTTGAAAACGTATCCATAGTCACAATTATATATATAAATATTTGTATTTTGATATTACAAAATGTAATAATAATTATTTTCGATTGCATCAAAGAAGGGTATAAATTCAATTGCATTACAATCTATGCATTCTACTACTACACATAGTCCAACTACGCAAAAAACAGCAGACCTAATGTCTGCTGCTTTCACAATCAATATGATTATTTAACTATTATTCCTCACCTTGTGTAGGATTGTTATACGCATCTTTATCAATGGTGCCCATAATTTTATCTACCACAAGTGCATTTGTTAAGGAACCGGATACGTTCAAGCATGTACGTCCCATGTCGATTAATGGATCGATAGCAAGAATCGGGCTGATGGATGTGAAGTATGCACCAAGACCAGTACCACTAAGGGATACGGATGCAGCCATTGTAGCCGTACCAGGAACGCCTGCAATACCAACGGAACCAATAGCGATAACGATGACACTCATGATGTACATTGTCAAGTCAAATGGGATACCCGCTACATTAGAAATGTAAACTACCACAAGAGCTGGGAATACGCCGGCACAACCTTGCATACCTGCAGTAGTACCAAAGGATGCTACTGTATTAGCAGTTGTAGCATTTACGCCAAGACGTTTTGTCAATGTTTCAACAGTCAATGGCAATACGCCCATAGAGGAACGGGATGTGAAGGCCAACAATAATGGAGCCTTCGCTTTTTTAAAGTATGTAATCGGGTTGTAACCAAAGCTAGCAATTAAGATAGCTTGAACGACGAACATAATCAAAAGACCTACGTAAAGCAATACTACGAAAAGTCCCATATCGAGGATGGCTTGCAAGCCACGTGTCGCCAATGTAGATGCCAATAAAGCAACTACGCCGTATGGCATAAGGCCAATAATGAAATCGGCAACCCAGGAAATCAATTGATGAAGCTCATCAAATAACTTTGTAAAGATTTCCATGTTATTGGTGCCCGTTTGTTTTAAGAGACGGGCTACGCTGCCCAAGATGATGGCAAATACTACGATGCCAATAACATTTGTTTCTGCAGCAGCTTGAATAGGATTGCTAGGAATCAAAGCACGGAATGTATCCACCATCGGTTTGATTTCACGGATTTTTTTACCGGACTCAACAATATCAAAACCTTGACCTAATCCAAAAGCATTACCGAGGATAAGGCCTACGATAGCGGCTACAGCCACCATGCCGAGGTTAGTGGACACCATGGCAACTACTAACTTCTTAAGATTAGCCCCTGCCTCCATGTGTAAAATAACATGGACGATGGAGATAAATACGATAGGAATAACAAGCATGCGGATTAAGTCGATGAACCCCCCACCCACAAGGGAGAACCACTTCGTACTTTCCTTGATGTAGACCACCTTAGACGGATCATCAGGAAAACCAGCAATAACTTGAATTGCTACGCCTAATACGGCACCAACAATAGTGCCAATAATAACAAGATTACCAAAGGATGTACCCTTACGTTGCAATACATAAATACCGATTAAGGCAAGTACAAACACTGCGATAATACCAATACTCAATGAATTGCTTAGCATGAGGTAATCCGTAAAGAATGGAATATTCATAATACACCTCGTTTAATTCATATTAAAATAATAGGTTATGAACTTAGTATATCATACATCGAAAAATTTACAAGTGCTATATCGAAATTTCTACAAATAGATGTATGCCTATTTTGCATTCTATACAAAGGTGCAAAAAGGCGACCTTCCATCGGAAGATCGCCTTATACAGTCTTTAGTTATATTAAGCCTCTAGTATTAGGACTATCTGTTAACAAGGACATATGTTACTTGGATAGGACCATGAGCACCATCTACAGTAACGAGCTCGATATCAGCCGTACGAGACGGACCGGAAATCAAGCAGATATTTGTAGGGAAATTAGCTGGATCATTGTGGTAACGTTCAGCCAAATGTTCCATTGTTTGTGTCATGCGTGGGTTGATTGTATCAGTGTACAATACAGCAATGTGAGTTGTAGGCAACAAGCTGATAGCACGACCAGATTCTTCGCCAGATGCTTGTACTACAGTAGCTGTTTCAGCAATACCGCAGTATGGGAATGTAATACCAATATCTGCATTTGCAGTATTAGAAATACATTCTTCACGGCCTTTAGCTGGGTCCCATTGGAAGTATGTACGAGTGCCGCCATTATTAGCTGCATCTTGTTCGAATAATTCTTTTAATTTATATTCGTCTACTTCAGGAGTGCTTGGGAATACAATCTTACCATTGCCCCAGTCTTCGATAGCTGCCAAAATTGTTTCACCTAATTTATCAGGTGTTGTTTCAACGAATTTTGTACCAACACGTTGACATTGTTCCTTAAACATTGTCAAAATTTGATCTTGATTCAAATCTTTGAACATAGTTTCTTGAGGACCATGGCTGTAATCAAAATCCTCTACATAGGCAGGGCACATTTCTTGATCACGGCCTAATGCACGAGATAAACGTGCAATAAATTGTTTACGTTTAGCTTCATCCATTATTTTTTCTCCTTCTTCTTGTTCTTTTCATGTTCAGCATATAAGTCACGGAATTTCTTGAACTTCAATGTACCCATTTCTTTAGATTTAGTCCAGCCGTTCATAACTGGAATAGCTTGAGTCCATGTAGGCATATTGCCTTCTTTGTTACTAATCAAGTTCATGCCGATAGCGCCAGCTTTTGTACCAAGGTCGAATAATGTGGAGTTACCAAACATCTTAGCCGCTGCAGTGAAGATTGCTTCTTCTGCTTTCGGACGAGTTTTTTCGATGTCAGCCATAATATGACGGTGTTCCATCAATAATTCATGCAATGGAATAGCTACTGGACAGTTTTCTGTACATGCACCGCACAATGTGGAAGCATATGGAAGATCACCTGCTACGTCGTAACCTTTGAACAATGGAGTCAATACAGCACCCATTGGACCTGGATATACAGAGCCATAACCGTGACCAGAGATGTGACGGTATACAGGACAGATGTTCATACATGCACCACAACGGATACAACGTAACATTTCTTGGAATGTACCACCCAAGATACCGGAACGACCGTTATCGATAATGATGATGTGAGTTTCTTCAGGGCCGTCAGCTTCGCCAGCACGACCAGGACCAGTCATCATGGAGAAGTAGTTGGAAATTTTAGCACCTACTGCAGAGCGGTTCAACATTTCCATCATTACGTCAAGAGCTTTGAAGTCAGGAACGATACGTTCTGTACCCAAGAAGATTACTTGAGTCTTAGGAATGGAACTAGACATACGACCGTTACCTTCGTTGGAAACGATAGTACAAGTACCAGATGCAGCAACTGCAAAGTTACAACCATTAACACCTACGTCAGCTTTCAAGAAGCGTTCACGTACATAACCACGTACGAAGTGAGTCATTTCAGTAGGGTTTTCAGTACCTGTATAACCTAATTTTTCAGCGAAAATTTCGCGGATTTTATTACGTTCAAAGTGAAGGCCTGGTACTACGATGTGAGATGGAGGACTCACTGCAGTTTGCAAAATGAATTCCGCCAAGTCAGTTTCGTTTACTTCGATACCAGCTTCTTCAAGGACTTCGTTCAAACCAATTTCTTCAGTTAAGATAGTTTTGGATTTAACGATCATTTTGGCTTCGCGTTCACGAAGGATATCCAAAGCGATTTGAGTCGCTTCTTTATCGTCAAATGCAAAGTGAACTTTAGAACCAGCTTTTTCAGCGTTTTCAACGAATTGGTTTACATAGTAATCCAAATTGTTAAGAACGTGATCACGAAGTTTAGCTGCTTCTGCGCGGAAATCTAACCATTCAGGAACGTCCGCAACTACTGTATTACGTTTATCATAAAACACGTCTTGTGCTTTTTTGATAGCTGCAACTTTGAAATCATCAGCCAAACATTCTTTTATACGTGTTTTATAGGGGCGATTGTCATATATAAGTGCCATGTCGTCTCCTCCTTAGCGGCAGTTTAAGATTTCAGCAATATGCATTACTTTGATACGGCGATCGATTTCACCATCTTTATGAAGACGGTCAAGCATACCTGCAATATTCATCAAGCAAGCTTGGTCGGAACCGGAAATTACATTAGCACCAGTGCTAGCGATTTCCAAAGCTTTTTCGCGTGTCATTACTTCGCTGATTTCTGGGTTTTTAACGGAGAATGTACCGCCGAAACCGCAGCAACGGTCTGCACGAGGTAACTCAATCAACTTAAGGTCTTTTACATTGCGAAGGAGTTTGAAAGGTGGTTCTTTTACACCCATCAAGCGAGTTACGTGGCAAGATGTATGGTATGTAACAGTTTCGTCAAAGCGTGCGCCAACGTCTTCTACACCCAATACATCGGTAATGAATTCTGTGAATTCATAAATTTTTCCGCTCAATTTTTCTGCGCGTTGTTGCCATTCAGGTTGACCTTCCAAGAAGTGTTGGTATTCATCGCGAATAGCAAAGGCACAGGAGCCAGACATGCTGACTACATAGTCAGCGTTTTCGAAGCATTCGATTGTATTCTTAATAGCATCCATAGCCGCATCATTGTAACCGGAGTTAGTGAACATTTGTCCACAGCATACTTGTTTCTTAGGCACTACAAGGTCGCAACCTAGTCTCTCAAGTACTTCTACACCAGCCATGCCAACATGAGGGTAGAACATATCAATCAAACACTGTTGGAAAAGATGAATTTTCATATTTTCGTCCTCAACTTTTCTAGTACTTAACTCAAAAAAAATTTTGATATGTATCCATTTAGGTCGATAAAATTTCACAAATTATCAGCCTATACAATAAATTGACGATCTTTAAAGTGTTATATTTAAAGAACATTTCGATATAATTATAAATAAGGGCACCATAAATGTCCAAGCAATTGCTATATTCGTATTTAGGGTTGTATAAATCATATCCTTATGACTAAAAGTAATAATCAAAATTGATTTTTATCACACTCACGTACTGCTTTATAAATTTTTTCTATAACTCCCGTGTTTTCTTTATTTGCAAATGTTTATCAAGTAGATATTTTTTAGCCCCAAAATTGCACCATTCTCATTTGCTATAATGAAAATGTAACTTTCACCATTATTCATCTAATTTTTATCCTTATATATTACATTTTCTTATAGTAGTGGTTATTTCATAAAAGTGCTATAATTTATGTATATAAACGTAATTTGAAAGGAGCTTTCTCATGAAACTCAATAAATTGTCCTTATCTCTAGCGATTACATTGGCGCTAGGATCTACATTCGGCATGGCTCATGCAGAAACTACAACAACTACGAAAACACCAGTTGTAACGAATGCAAAAGCATCTGCACATACTACAACTGCTGCAAAAACAACTGCTAAGACAACACATGCAAAAACAACTGCTGCGAAAACTACACCAGCAGCGACAGCTAAATCTACTACAACTACAGATAAAACTACAACAACTGCAAAAGCAACACAAAAATCTGAGGCTCCTGCAAAGGCTAAAGAAACATTGCCAGCTGGCGTATACCCAGATACAAAGGATAACTGGGCTCGCGATGCCATCCAAGCAATGACAGAGGCTGGCTACTTATCCGGCTATGCAGATAACACATTCCGCCCTGGTAAAAGCATTACTCGTGAACAAGCAGCAGCCATTTACGGCAAAGTGTTGCAACACAATATGAACGAGCAAGAACTCGCTGACTTAGTAACAAAAGAAAATGGCGTTTCCTATTCCGATGTTGAAAGCGACCGTTGGTCCAACACAGCTATTAAATTAGTTGGTGCTGCTGGCGTTATGGAAGGTACAACAAAATCTACATTTGCCCCTGCTAAAGCGATGGACCGCGAAGAATTCGTTGCTTCCGCAGCTAATTTAGTAAAGAAAATAAAACCTGATGCACCTGTAAAATCCGAAAAGGTTACATTCAAAGACAGTGCTAGCATTTCCAAAGCATATGTAGCGGATATCGAATACATGGCACAACGTGGGTATGTAGCATCCGGTGCAACAACAGATTTTAACCCAACACAACCTGTAACACGCGCACAAGCAGCAACAATCTTAAACCGCATCTTAAACGGAGAAACGGCCCCTACTACTAGCAAGGCTACTGCTATTAAAGAAGATGCAAAGCAAGACGCTGAAAAGGTTGAAAACAAAACTAAAACCGTTGAGAAAGAAGTCGCTAAAGACGTAAAAGCGGATGCTAAGAAAGTAGATACTGCTGCAAAGGCAGATGCAAAAAAAGTTGATGCTGATGCGAAAAAGGTAGAAAAAGAAGCTAAGGCTAAAAAATCTGACAAGGTTTCTGAGTCTAAAGCAGAACAATCTCCACGCATCGTTCGACCTGTACGTCGCAGCACATTAAAACCACTCGATCAAAAACAACAAGAAACATTGGAAAACAATGTATTCACTCAACTCAACAAAACATATAAAACACCAGAAGCGTTCCAAGACTATGGTGTTATGTACTGGAGAGACAATCAATTGCACGTAGCTTTGAAATCTAATTCCGATTTGGATACAGTAAAAGCTAATTTGGCAAGCCAAGGCAATGCTACTATCAACAACTATGTAGTAGTTGAACCATCTCAATACAGCCAAACTGAATACGATGTTATCGAATCTAATTTCCGTAACTACTACAGCAAAAACGAAAAAGGTGGCAATATTATCGCCGTATTCCCAGACGTTGAAAATAATCAATTATACGCTGTAGTTAGCACTGCAAGCAAAGAAACACAACAAGGTATTTCCAAGGTATTTGGTTCCAAAGTTAAAATGACTGTAAAACGCTAATAGCGACAAAACTCCGATATACTTTAGTCCTTAAGGAGACTTCAAAAACAGCGTTATCTAACGCTGTTTTTGATATATTTACCACATGATTAGGAAGGATATGTATGCAACAGGTATCAAAACACACATTACGGGCTCTCATCCTGTCCGCTATACTTACTACATCCGGTATGGCATTTGCCGCTACACCGGCACAAACACCAAGCGCTACTCCAGCGCAACATACTGTAACAACAACGGCAACCGTTCAAGATACAACAGCTACTGAACAAAATAAAACTGCTGTACCTGCTAATACTGTTGTTAACCAACAACTTCGCTCCGGTGTTGTTACGTCTCCAAAGGATATCCAAGATGTGCGACCATACATCTTCTCCGATGTACCAAGTGATTTTTGGGCTTCTAAATCAATTAGTGCCGTAGCAAAGGCTAAATTGATGAAAGGCTATGCGGATGGCACATTCCGTCCTAATCAACCAATGACACGCGAAGAAGTGGCCTCCCTATTCAACAACATTACCGATGATGGCCAAGCAGCGTTCATCTCTAGTCACTTTAAAGATATTACATCCGACCGTTGGTCTGCCCTCGCTATTGAATCAGTAGCGCGCAAGAATATCATCTCTGGCTATGGCGACACTACATATAAACCTGAAAAATATATGTCCCGCCAAGAATTTGCTGTGGTAGCAGATAACTACCTACATTATCTAGGCTATACAACAGATGATCCTACTGTACTCGATCAAGTAGCGTATGGGGACCAAAAATTCGTAGCCCCTTGGGCACAAGATGCAGTCCGTGAATTAGCATACTTAGGATTTACCAACTATGCACCAGGCACGATGTTTAACCCAGAAAAATACGTAACCCGTGCAGAGGCGGCTGAAATTTCCTACCGTATGACACAAACACCACAAGCATTAGCATTCCACAATGCGCTCTACCGTCAACAAGTGGAACAAAAAACATCCAATGTCATCAGCCACGCCCTTCACTATGGTCAAGACTTCACACAATTTAGAAACGATGGTGCTCTCTTCTGGAAGGAAGGTAAATTGCACGTTTCTGTAGTGGACAAAAAACACTTCGATACAGTTCATACAGCACTAGCTGACGCTCACGATCCACAACTCGATAATGCATTAATTGTAAGCCAAGGCAAATTGACACAAGCCCAATTAGAAGACCTCCAATCCGATGCATTGGCACTTTATCAAAACAAAGAACCTCAAGGTAAAATCATTAGTATTTTACCAACAGATGATGCATCTGTATTAGTTATTACGGCTGATTCTGTACAACCTGGAACAGTAAAGGCATTTAAAAAGAAATTTGGTAAGAAGGTAATTGTTCAAACACCGCCTGATGAAATTCCGACTACGACAATCCAATTCCCATTACCATTAAAACCAACAAAATAATCAATTAGGCAGCCCTTCGGGGCTGTCTTTTTTGTCCTATCCCCCTATTCTTCATACAGGATAATACGCACAAAAGCCCCTCCGCACATCGCGGAGGGGCTTTTTAGTAAGTATTAAGTTCTATACCACATAAAACAGTCTGTGTACCCTTTTTGGTGCTACGCACCTTGCATTGTTTAACAATACAGACACATATAGTTAGTTTTGTTATTTGGTCACATCATTTTGACGGTCGCGCAAATTGCCAACTGGTACATATACGGTACCAGCACTATGGATTGTATCCACATCTTGTTGAAGAATCATCACTACCGAATAATCTTCAGTTGTGTAGAATTCAGATGGCATTTTGTCGAATGTAGCATTCGCACCAACGGCATCCTTCACTTGTTGATTATTATTGATAGCATTAACGAGTTCCTTCTTATTCAAACCACCAAGATCATACAAGGATAATTGACGACCTGTTGTAGTATTGAATGTAAAGCCTTTTACATAATTTACACCATTTGCATCGCCATCACGCATTGTATAGGTGTGAATCAAAACGCTAAAGATACCATTTTTATCCGTTTTTACATCATAATACATGATGACATTCGTTTTATTGGATTCTTTTTCGTTCAATTTTTGAGTGTCATTTTGAACCTTGGACACGTATTTCTTAATCGTTGTATTAATGGCTTTTTCAACGATAGGGCTAACAGATTTAACCTCTGGGAATACGAGATTCAAATGATCTGTAGTCGCATCTACAGGAGATACGCCTACCTCTTTACGATCCATATAACGATCTGCATTTGGCGCTACCACTTCGATAGTACCACGATCAGTTTTATTCGCTACGGAACGTAATTTTTTGTTTTGCTCTGGCGTAGCCGTGCTAGAAAGACGATATGTCACATCGTGACGATTATTTTGTGCTACTACAGCACCAGTATCCTTTGTTACAGGAATCGTTTCACTAGCGGCTGCCATAGATGTGAGTGGCAATGCGGCAGCCATCATGATGAGAACAGTCTGTTTTAATTTCATGGTTAACCTCTTACTTTGCTTGTTCTTGCTCTGCTTTCATAGCGAGAGCTTCTGCTTTATCAAATTTGTGAGTTACAACACGACGAACTAGATAGAGTGCAGAGAAGATGAAAGCAAGTAGACCTAACCAACCAGCTGTACTTTCAAATTCAGGACCAACTAATTCAAGTGGAGATTCACCACCACCAGTTGTAACTGACAATACAATAATAACAGCTATGATTACACCAATCAAGCTTTCACCAACAATCAAACCAGACGCAAAGAGAACGCCACGACGATTAGATTGTTCTACATCGTATTCAGCCAATTCACCAGCACGCATTTTAGCGCGAGCGATGAGGTAACGACCTACGAAATAGCTCAAGAAAGAACCGATAATAAGAGGTACTTCCAATGTTGGAGGCAAGTAGATACCCATACCAACAGCCAATGGAGGCAATGTTAAGGAAGCAGTTGTGCTCTTAAGAATCAAGTTAACAATGATTGCTACTACGCCAACACCAACGCCGATCAAGATGTAATTCCAATCCATACTAGCATTGAAAATACCTTGAGCGATTGTAGTCATCAATGTTGCTTGTGGAGCAGATAATGCAGCATTTGGATCCATTTCAGCACGAGGCAACGCACCTGTGAAACCATATGCTTGGTATAACAAGTTAAGAACTGGAGCAATCGCAATAGCACCGGCTACGGAACCAAGTAACAATGCAATTTGTTGACGCCAAGGTGTAGCACCAACGAGTTGACCAGTTTTCAAGTCTTGCAAGTTATCGTTAGAGATAGATGCAATGGCGATAACTACGGATGTCATAAAGATAGCCATAGCTGTAGCGAATTGAACGCCTGCTTCGGTAGCAAACAAATTATTTTCAGAAGCGATGAAGTATACCACTAGAGAAGAAATAATAGTTGCTAGGATACCAATACCGGAGATTGGAGATGCAGATGTACCGATAAGACCTGCCATGTAACCACAAGCTGCTGCTACGAAGAAGCCGATTAATAAAGCTACTACAACGCCTACAACAACAAGAGTCCACATCAAGCCTGCACTAATAGGTACAGCGGATACGAAATCCCAGAACGTAATAACCAAACCAATAAGGATGATGGCAAATACGATCAATACAGATTTTGTGCTCATATCTGTATCCATGCGATGTGTTTCGCGTTCAGCAGCGCTGCTGTTCATGGATTTAACGGAAATTTTCATACCTTCGATGATAGGTTTAATCAAGGTAATCAACGTCCAAATCGCTGCGATACCGATAGCACCAGCACCAATAAAGCGAACTTTAGATTTCCAGATACCCATAGCAAATTTTGCAGTTGCACCACCATCTGGAGCAAATACATTAGTCAAGTAAGGTACAAAGCCAGCCCACGCGATGAGAACACCAACGAGGATAGCGATACCAGATGCGATACCGATAAGGTAACCAGCACCTAACAACGCTGTGGAAAAGCCCAATGGAATTTGAGTAATCCCTTTGCTACCTACTGGAAGCCAGAAGCTCATGCTATCGCCAAGAACTTTGAAGCCGTTAGCGCAAAGGCTGATGATACCAGCTACAGCACCACCGGAAACGATGTCTGCCATACCGGAACCAGATTTAGCAACTTCACCACCATTGTGAGAACCGACCTTCAAGATTTCAGCTGCTGCGCGGCCTTCTGGATATGGTAGGTCACTGTTCACTACCATAGCACGGCGCAATGGAATGGTGAATAACACACCGAGGGAACCACCGCATGCGCAAATCAAGAATGTTTGCCAGAATGGGAACCCTTGCCAATAACCAAGCATTAAAAGACCTGGCAAGATAAAAATAATTGCAGATAAGGTACCAGCTGCAGATGCTTGCGTTTGTACCATGTTGTTTTCAAGAACGTTAGAATCCTTGAAGAAACGTAAAATTGCCATTGAGATAATGGCTGCCGGGATGGATGACGAGAATGTCAAACCGACCTTCAAACCTAAGTATACGTTAGATGCCGTAAATATTAGAGTGATCAATGCACCTAATAACATCCCACGCAACGTAAGTTCCGGCAAGTGAAGGTCATGGCTCATAAAATCATGTTTCATAAGTACTTACCTCCTCTTATAAATTAAATAAAACTAACTATAAGCTATATTCATTTTATCGTGTTAAAGCGATGTTGACAATAAATATAACCATATATGTGCTATGTATACACAAATTTATAGATATAAATCAAATATGTATAAAGGTAATAGCCATGTACGCATTATATCTAATTGGTATTTATTATCATTTTCTATTATATTTTTTCGTTTTTCTGTATATAATAGAAAGGAACCGACGATAAGGTCGGCATGTCTTTTAAGGAGGTTGTAAACATTATGGAAACAAGAATTGAATATGATTCAATGGGACCAGTCGAAGTCGACGCTAGACGAATTTACGGACCTCAAACGCAACGCTCGTTCAATAACTTTAAGATCGGTGACCACCGCATCCCTATTGAACAAATCAAAGCGCTTGCGCTTGTCAAAAAAGCATGTGCTTTAACCAATGCAAAATGTGGCGCAGTAACTGAGGAAAAAGCGAAACTCATTGCTCAAGTAGTAGATGAAATCGTAGATGGCAAATGGGATGAGGAATTCCCATTGACCGTATTCCAAACAGGCTCTGGCACACAAACAAACATGAATGTGAACGAAGTTATCGCTCACCGGGCTAAACAGTTAGATGAAGCTAATCCACTTCATCCTAACGACGATGTAAACCGCGGCCAAAGTACAAATGATACATTCCCAACAGCAATGCATATCTGTGCGTACTTTGAAATTACAAAACGCGTAATTCCTGCATTGGACGGCCTTATTGTATCCTTTGAAAAATTGCAAGAAAAAGGCAAAGGCTTGCAAAAGGTTGGTCGTACTCACCTACAAGATGCTACTTTCATCATGGTAGATCAAGAAATTAGCGCCTTTGTGGACGGCCTAAAAACTGCCAAAACTATGCTCCTTCAAAACGCTGATTATCTACTCGACGTTGCCCTTGGCGGCACTGCCGTTGGTACAGGTGTAAACACACCTAAGGGCTATCTAGACGTTATGGAAACCGTATTACCAGAGGTAACAGGCGCTCCATTCCGCGTTAAAAACAACAAATTCCAAGGCCTATCTTTGAAAGATGCTTTCATGATGGCTCATGGTGCACTTAACACATTGGCTACTACATTGTTCAAAATTGCAAACGATGTTCGTTTCTTAGGATCCGGCCCTCGCTGTGGTTATGGCGAATGGCATCTTCCTGAAAACGAACCAGGCTCCTCCATCATGCCAGGTAAGGTTAACCCTACCCAATGCGAAGCTCTTGCTATGGTATGTGCCCAAGTATTCGGCATCAATACAACCATGACACTTTGTGCAGGCAGCGGCGCATTCCAATTGAACGTGTACATGCCTATCATGATCTATGATTTTGTTGAAAGCTGTCGCCTCCTCGCAGATGCGATGAATTCCTTCACTACACACTGCATCGACGGCGTAGAATTCGTACCTGAAAAACTTAAATTCTTCGTAGAACAATCCCTTATGATTGCTACATCCTTAACACCATACATCGGCTACGATAAGAGTGCTAAGGTTGTAAAAGAAGCGTACAAACGCGGTTGCTCTATCAAAGAAATCATCTTGGAAGAAAAACTCATGACCGAAGACGAATTCGCTGAAGCAGTTCGCATGAAATAAACCTCTCACATCTCTTTGACATATCTATAACATCCTCTCATACCTCAAATGAACGGAATATAAAAGGACGCTATAGTTCTAAATTCTTCAGTATATACTACTGAAGATTAGACTATAGCGTCCTTTTTTTGTTTACTAAGCTACTCCATCAAAGAATGTAATAACCGTAATTTCTCTCGGACAGTTAATACGAATAGGGAACCAGTGTCCAGATCCGTTGTTTACGTAGCATACGCTATTTTTCTCTGTATAGCGACCTTTTACATATGGTGTACCAATCGGTACCCAAGGCATGCCAAAGAGGATAATTTGTCCACCATGAGTATGTCCGGACAAGGTTAATGGCACATTGCGTTCGATGGCTTCATCAAAGAATTCTGGATGGTGGGCCAACAGAATAACAAAGGCATTATTAGGGATACCGGACAAGGCCTTATCAATCATGGCTTCGCGATTTTCTTTGCGACGTTCATTATCATAGGATACGCCAGCAATATAGACCGGTTGTTTGCCACCCATGATTTGGATGTTGTCATTAATCAATACGTTTAATGGCGTTTTTGTTTTAATATCATCAACGATTTTATTGACATCATGATGGAATTCATGATTGCCAAGGATATAGTCTACGCCATCTGGAATTTGTTTTGCAAATACCTTTAAGCGATCACAGACTTCAGGTAGCCATTGTATCTTGTCGATAAGGTCACCGGTGATGACAACGCGGTTTGGGTGTTCTAATAGTGCTAATCGCAAGATTTCGTCAAAGTCATCTAAGTCGATGCTTGGCCCAATATGGATATCACTGAGTTGTACAATCTTATAGTCTGCAAGCCCTGACGGTAGATTGGTATAACCAAAGCTTTCATGGGTTACAACGATTTCTCGTTGTCCTTCATAGGCAGCATAGCCAGCGCCACCCATAGCAGCCAACGGTACAAGGGTACCTACGGTTCTAAAGAAAGCACGGCGCCCAGTCCGTTCTTCGACGGGAACCTTATGGGAGATACGGTTTACCAGTGCATAGATCAAGGCCAATATGATGAAAACTGGTATACACAAGAATATGGCGAATACTACGCCATAGCTTTCCGTTCTAAACAAGTTAAGCCATTCGTACCAAGGCGTGCCGTATAGATCAACTTGGTATAAGAAATAGTATCGCACCGCGCAGAACCAACCAGCGACTACCAAAATATAGGCCAGCCACGCAGGCCATAGTTTTTTCGGTTTCCATAAATAGAGGTACAATCCCCAAAAGCCTAGAAAGGCTATGGCTAGCACCACGAGAAACACAATATTTATAATTAATTGCATATACGCTCCTAACTGTATATCAAGTAATATCTAATACATTGAGATAAAATCAGTGTTCATCTCATAAATTTATTCTACAATAGGACATAATTCTGTCAATTTACCATGAGGTCCCGCCCAAGCATAATCGGCGAATTCCTCCCGTTTGATGAGCATCCAATCCTTAGGTAATTGCTTTTGTATCGATTCTATTGATGTATGGTCTCCAGTATACTGCAAATCGCCTCGAAAGGCCTTCATAAACCACTTGCGATGAGAAAATACATGAGTTAATTCTTTCACAATAACTGGTTGCAAGGATAAACCAAAGCCCAATGCCCCTACGATCTCAGTTAAACCAGATTCTGCCGCATCATAAGAATCCGCATTTTCTACAGATGGAAATTCCCACATGGAACGCAAGAGACCTCGATTAGGGCGTTTATGTAGCAAATAATAGTCGCCATAACTGAGGATGCCTACAAAAACAGGCACATCTACAACCTTTGTTTTCTTGATACGCACAGGCAATTGATCGGTTACATTATGTTGATACGCATAACACGTATTAACAATGGGACACTCACCGCAACGTGGCGTCTTAGGGATACATACGGCTGAACCAAAATCCATCAAAGCTTGGTTAAAATCGCCTGGTCTATCATGAGGCAACGTATCCTCTACAATAGTAGTAATCGCCTTCTTGCCCTTTGTACCCAAAATATCATCGAATATGCCATACAAACGAGCATAGATACGCAACACATTGCCATCAACAGCCACCTCTGGCTCGCCATAGGCCATGGATAGCACAGCACCAGCCGTATAGGAACCGACGCCCTTCAAAGATTCCATATCCTTGCGATTATGAGGCACAACACCACCATAATTATTCACCACATCTTGTACGCCTAGACGTAGATTCCGAGCACGGCTATAATAACCAAGGCCTTGCCAAGCGTGGACCACTTCATCTTCTGTGGCCTTTGCCAAGTCCTCCAGAGTCGGAAATAGACGCATCCAATTGTCATAATAGGGCTTCATCGCCTCAATGCGGGTCTGTTGGCTCATCACCTCAGATACCCACACCTTATAAGGGTCACCGCAGTCACGCCACGGCAAATCCCGTTTATTTACATCATACCACGCCAACAACTGTGGCACCCACTTGGGGTTATTCATCTCTTTCATAGTTCCTCAATATAGGTATATGTGAAAGCACATCCTATACTTTCACTACACTCTATTCATTAATATATACATCGATACGGGCCAACAGTTCACTTTCCATGACTGTGTCGACCTCTGTTAAACGCATGTTCTCTACATGACTGTTATCTGGGCCAAATAAGATAGGTCCCTTTAGCAACTTGCCCTCTAATAGCATAGGAAGCCACGTACGGTCCCCTTCCCACATATGCTCATAAGGGACATCAGCCAATGTAAACCAATGCGGTTCCATCTCGTCTGATTCAATGGGCTGTACATCGGTAACGCGCACAAAATATACATAACCCACATGAGTTAGACTTTCATCATAAGGAAACTGAAAGTCAAAAAGGGCTACGCACTCCAAATCAGCAGCATTAACAAGAATGCCCGATTCCTCATATAGTTCACGAACGGCGCATTGGCGAAAGCTTTCACCAGCATTGATTTTACCGCCAAAGCCATTATATTTATTAGCGCCAAAGCCGCGTTTTTTACGGCCCAGCAAAATTCTATGTTGTTCATCTATGGGAAATACCAAGGTTGTAGGTTTCATAAGACCTCCTATAATTTGGTAAAGATTATTAATATATTATACCATTATTTCATGTGTAATACTGTCATTTATGGTATGATTAAAGGTATGAGATGAAAGGAGGCGCACCATGAACGAACCACTTATATTTGATATTGCACTAGGACGTACAAAGCCTGTAAATATGCGTGACGCAAGTGTGCGCTGTCCATTCTGCGACCGGTCAAAGTTAACAGATATTCTGGCACAAGATGGTCACATCATATGGCTCATGAATAAATATCCTGTTTTGCAGGACACATGGCCTACGGTCATCGTTGAAACAGAAGGCGATCAAGGGGAATTATCTACCCTCTCTCTCGACGAAGCAACACGTATCATTCAATTCGGTCTAGATAAATGGCATGAAACGATTGCCACAAAGGAATATAAATCCGTTCTCTTCTTTAAAAACCACGGTCCCATGTCGGGCGGTTCCATACGCCATCCGCACAGCCAAATTATAGGCCTACGCAACTACGATTATCACGAGGACATTACGGTCAAGAACATGAATGGTTGGCTATTACACGAAGATCAAGATATCCTCATCACCTTATCCAAACACCCTATCATTGGATTCTTTGAATACAATTTGCGGTATAAACCTGATGCGCCTGTCCGCTCCATCGCTATGCGCTTACAACAGACCATACGCTATGTATTAGATAGCTTGGCAAAATTTTCCCAATCCTATAACTATTTTTTCTATCAACTAGAAGATGGTTACGAATATATCAAGGTGATTCCTCGCTATATCACAACGCCGCTCTACGTGGGTTATAAAATTCCACAAACATGCAATGATGAACGAGCTGCAAAAATTTTACACAATATTACTCCCTATTTTGCATTAAAATAAGAATCCTCTGCTACGAGTTCTGTAGGTTAGAGGACTCTAGTAAGGACATATATGAACATTTACGCCATTGGAGACCTTCATCTATCGGGTAATCCACCTACGAAACCGATGAACATATTCGGTCCCCACTGGGACAATCATTGGCAACGTATAAAAGAACATTGGCTGTCCACCGTCACCGATGAAGACATTATCTTTCTCGTAGGCGACATGAGCTGGGCTTTGCGCCTCGATGAAGCACTCTACGACCTCAACGAAATCGCCAGTCTTCCTGGTCAAAAATTTATGATTCGCGGCAACCACGATTATTGGTGGTCCTCTGCTAACAAGATGAAAAATGCTATGGGCGATGCTATTACCTTTTTACAAGGCCACGGTACGGCCCGTATCATCAATCTCACCACTCAGGTTAATGCTTTAACTGGTGAAAGCCAGTCCACCGAACAGCAATGCATCTTAGCCTTTGGTGGCACCCGCGGATATATTTGTCCTGATGATGCTAGCTTTGAACCGGATACAGATCAATCTATCTATGACAGAGAAATCTTGCGTACCGAAGCAGCATTGCAGGAAATGGAGCAATCAATCCAAGCATTACAAAAAAAATATGCTGAAACAGAGAATACCAGCGAACCACTACCTGTAAAGCGCATTCTATTGCTGCATTATCCTCCATTTAATGAAAATAACGCCCCATCAGGCTTTACAGACCTCATGGAGCGCTATCATGTAGATATATGTATATTCGGCCATTTACATGACCAGAATTCATTCAAACGAATTCCTTCAACATTTGGAACCACTAAATTAGAACTTGTCTCTGCAGACTATGCAGAATTTAAGATACAAAAAATATTGTAATCAAGATTCTTATGTTACATCATATATGAAACATTGAGATTTATAAATACAATACGATATAAGGAGCATTATGAGTCGCATCCATAAAGAGCATTTACAAGCAGGCTATATCTTTGGCGATACAATCAATCAAGAATATATCTATTTGCCATCCGGCGAAGTAGGCACAGACCATCCATTGGCGGTCCTCGAAACGCCTACAAAACGAGAGGACCTCACATTGGACGAAGCTGTTCATATGATTGATACATTAACACTAAAACGTTGTAGCCACCCTACATTGGGTAAAAAATCATTTTAAATCATAACCACCCGTAGAACGGGTGGTTTGCTCTGACCCTATAAGGGTCTTTCTCTAGTGATAGCCCTCTAAAGAGGGCTTTGAATGATCTGATAATCACTCTATTACCACTGGCTGACCCCTACTCAGGGGCTTTTATTTTGCCTATTTTACCGGCTCTCCCGTAAACGGATCAGTATATTCTTTAAAGTTTAATGTATCTTGTGCTATATCTTCTTGTAGTTGATTGCGAATATACTCTTTTATCGCTCCTTCGTATCTTCCTACTGTATCCACATAATATCCTCTACACCAGAAATGTCTATTTCCATACTTATATTTTAAATTCGCGTGTTTATCGAATATCATGAGGCTACTTTTACTTTTTAAATATCCCATAAAACTTGATACACTTAAATGTGGTGGAATAGTTACTAACATATGAATATGATCCGGACAGCATTCTGCCTCTATAATCTCTACATTTTTTCTATTACATAAATCTCGTAAGATTTTACCTACATCAGCTTTTATACGACCATAAATTATTTGTCTTCTATACTTTGGAGCAAAAACAATATGATATTTACATCTCCATTTACTATGTGATAAGCTTTTTACGTCATTCATTGACATTGAACCTCCTATGTTGAAATGTTGTGGTTGCCAGACCAACTTCATTCTATCACTAGGAGGTTCTTTCCTTTTCTCTAAGAATTTTTTTCGACTCCCAGTTTAACTGGGGGTTTAGTCATGCCTATTCGGCGTACAAAAATAGCAGATAGTTGATTTTAGATAATCAACTATCTGCTAAGTATTTAAATTTCATCCTATATTTTGTTTTGATACTAGTCCTTTTACATTATCAATTGTAAAAAGTCATACGTATTTCAATTATCACCCATAATATTAAAAATAATTATTAGTGCAAACATAACTAATATAGGTATTACGGAATAAAAATCTTTTTTCGCTTTTTTTATAAGCATAGGCTTATTCTCTAAAGCAAGTAAAGAATCACTTTTAACAGCTAAAATTCTTAGATATAATTCTAAGCCCCAATTTAATATTCCTATAACGGCCAAAAGATGAATTAAATTATCACCATCATACGGAACATTAATAAGAATAAAAACAAGCCCCCCTATCCCCACTTCTGAATATAACATTAATTTAGATCGTTTGATTTTGTAATTATCTAAACTAAAACATGGGTTTTTTATAAAATATAAACAATATATACATAAAAAAAATAATGAAACCCAAATCTTCATATATAGCTCCATTTAGTATTTAAAGTAATTAACCCTAAGCCTACATTACATAGTCGTTGTATGCAATGCCTCCTCAAACCTTTCATCAATATCTTTCTGTATAGCCTCTTGGGATAAAGGTGGTGCTACCATATTTTTTGCATTATTAAATTCATAATCACCAAAGTGTACACCAATCGTATTAACAACAGGTTTTACTTTTTTCCCGATAACTAGCATACCTCCTACATACGCAATGTCCATTTTCACTCGTGCTTCAGCACCTGTAATACCATATTTTTTAATATTGGAATCAGCAGCAATCATACCTACATAGTTAGTAACTGTACCAATAGGCAAATATTTGTCAGCAACTTTACTAGCTTTATAATCCAATGCGGTAGTTACACCTGTCCAACTCACACTGAGAGGGTTCAAAGCTTCTTTTAAATGATTTTCTATAGTAAATCCTAGTGACTCAAATACTCCTTTTTTTCTTTCTGTGAAATTGGATATCATTGGATCCATAGGACTAACTTTTTCATCGGTTGGATTAGCACTACCCTTTAGAGTTCTATACTCTTCTATATCTGAGTTTGTTTTGCCAGAAACAACCCAACCACCTGAGGTTTGCCCCTTTCCCTGCTCCTTTATTGAACCATTATAATAAGCATCAGGCTTACCATCTCGATTTATCATCATCGTATATCCAATACCTGTATTATATTCCTTCTCAACCCAGATCACTAAATTATTAAGTTTTATATCTTCACGATTAATTTTATCTCCATACTCATCAACATATTGGTATGTCCCATCAGCATTTAAATATGCAGCAATAGGATATTCACGTGGGACCCGTATTCCTTGATAATTCCACTTAGTTCCATAACTAGAAACTGCTGTTCCTGATGATAATGGTTTATTTAATAGTTTATTAACTGTTCCCCCTAAAGCGGCACTTAATATTTGGGCTTGATCAGGATGATTTTTTCCCGCCTTATCAATAATCTTTTTAATAGCTAACTCATTAATCCCTGCCGCCATAGCACCAGATCCATTTGAATTACCTGCCAATTGCGCAGTAATCTCACCTATTGCAGCATGCAAAGCTACTTTTTCTGGACCGCCTTCTTTCCAATGATATTTATCACTTAAGCGATGTACTTCTTCAAATGCATTCTTAGCAAATAAACGTGCCAACTCCTGACGCTCTTCAATTTTCTTTTTATCGAAAATCTTATCTAATTGATGTAATGTATTCTCGGTATTTGTATTAATCGTCTTAGTATCAATTTCTTTACCATCTACTGTTAGTATATCATCAGAAATAGCAGATTGAGTAGTCGAGCTTGCTTTACCTTTAGATTCTACGCCTAAGTTTGGAACTAGACCAATACTGTTATAAATCTTATCATAGCCATCTTCTCCAGCATAAATACCTGCTTGGTGAGTCACGCTCTTCCATTTACTATCAATGCGTCCTACACTTGCACTTATACTACCTGTTGGATTCTTGAAATTAGGTTTAGAGAAAACGGAGAACACTAAGTACAATAAAATTAAGTAATAGTATGATAACGCAAAGGGACTGTAGTAAAATACGGTTTTACCGCATTTCGCTACAGTCCCTTTTTAGGTATATTTCTTATTTTATTCAGGTATAAACACTTCTATCACAAAGATAAAAGCTATCTTTAAATCTATTTTATCCTAAGAAGCCACCATGCCCCATACAGATACAGTCTTCTTTTGTAATCTCATCGTCTGCGATGAGGCGTGGCACAATTTCATCAAATGCCGTTGGTTTGCTAAATAGAACACCGCCTGGTACGCCTAAAATTGGCGTGCCATCAGCACAGTATGCGATGCACACCATAGATCCTGGCAGTACAGGTAATCCGTATGTCACTACGCGATCTGCGTAGCGTTTAATGGCCCCTGGTGTTAAATCATCAGGATCTACGCTCATACCGCCTGTACAGAATATAATATCTGCGCCCGCCGCTTTCACCTTGTCGATAGCGGCCACAATGTCGTCCGTGTTATCTGTTACGATTTCATGGGCGATTTTTTTCACCCCAAATGGCGCACAACGTTCTTCAATGATAGGTGTGAAAGCATCTTTAATGCGTCCTTCAAATACTTCAGAACCAGTTGTAATGATGCCCATTGTTTTGCGCACAAATGGCTTAATAGTTAAGATAGGTCCACCAATTTTTTGGGCTTCTATTACTTGCTGTTCTTCTAGCAATAAAGGAATACAACGCATACCAGCAATCTTATCGCCAGCTTTCACAGGCGTATTATTCAATTTTGTAACGATGGTCAATTCGCCGATGCTATTGATAGCGTATAGTTTATCTACATCCACCTTGAGTAAGCCATCCACATCGGCAATGGCCTCGATTTTACCTTGTGCCATAGGACCATCGTGCATATGGTCGCCCTTGGCAATGGCATACAAGGCACGGGCCACATCTTCTTCATGGAGAAACCCTTCATCTTCTGGTTCCATCACATAAATATGTTCTTTACCAAGATCGAGTAATTTGGGCACATCTTCTTCGGTAATTACATGCCCTCGGCGGAATGGTGTGTCTTTCACCTCGCCAATGACGATGCGTACAATATCGTGTACCAATGCATGTCCAACTGCATCTTGTACTCTTATTTCTTTCATAATCTAACCTTTCAATATATATTCTATTTCATGTATATCAAACGTAATATATAGCAATACATTTACTATATCATATGAACGATAGCTGCTAATATGCATTTACGCACATACGAGTTTAGCAATCCACATACCGATAGCACAAAGGGCTAAACCGCCGAGGATTTGCACTGCCCCATAGAATAGAACATCTGTAACATCACCAGATGTTAAGAGCTGTAAAAGCTCAAAGGCAAATGTAGAAAATGTGGTAAAGGCACCAAGGCCACCAACGACTAAGAAGAACCGAACCCATTGAGGCCAGTCAGGTCTACAAAGATAGGCACCTAAGATGATACCGATAATCAAGCACCCGATTAAATTAACCGTAATGGTGCCAAAAGGATAAGGTCCTAACCGCGCCATTACCCATTCCCCTACCACTGTTCGCGCTAGTGCACCAAGAGCACCACCGCAGGCGATAGCTATATATTTTTCCATAATAGATCTCCATAAAATTAACATTTCGTGTAATTATCATATATACTTAATAATTATCACATATTACGTATTAGTCAACAATGTATTTGCTAAGTATACTAAAAGCACAAGGTAGGGATCGGAAAGGAGGTCTTATGAAAGATCCTACACTTACAATGCCAGCCTACCGACGGAATCATTATCAGGACCCAAAATTTCAGCAACAGTATATGTGCTTGGGTCACAAAATCTCTACCCTGCGAACGTCGATGGGCATTTCACAACGACAATTGGCCGATGTCGTAGGCATTAGTCGCAGCTATTTGAGTAAATTAGAATGTGGATACGGAATATCAGGCGTATCCATCGAGGTAGTATTTAAAATTGCTTATTGCCTCAATGTTTCTACCAGTCAATTGCTACATCTTCGTATGCAAGACTATAAATCTTGTAATAGACATCTTTCAAAACATTATGAAAGAGTCGAATTTTTCCGACTAGCACATCAGCGCTTTTTGGAACTAAAAAAACGTCTCTAATCAACAGACCTCATATGAATAGAGACAAAATTAATTCTTTATTACACTCTCTTCTATTCAATTAAAATAACATTATATAACCTTTCAAAAATTAGATTAACAAGATAAAGTAATTCCTACTTAACACGTACAACATATATAAAAGATAAACCCCTTACAATATCTTATATATGACTTTGCAAAACAAAGGACCCTATCTAGGGTCCTTTTTACTATGTCTATGTAGTTTTTATACTTCGTTCAATTTCTTATCTTGTAATTCCGCATTAGCCCGTTTAAAGATAAACGCATTATTGATATGCTTGCGCATCGCATTTTCTGCGGCCACTTCGTCGTGACGTTCAATGGCATCTACGATGTGATCATGTTCATCGTCACAATCATGTGTGCGCACTGCATTGAAGGAACTCAAATACATATCGCGATTTACTCGTTCACGGAAATCGGCTAAGTAATCAACAACGCGATCATTGCCGGAAAATTGAGCGATCATGCTGTGGAATCGGCTATTAACCTCTACGCGTGCCGTAGCGTCCTCAATGGCATGCATTTCCTTGCATAATTCCTTAAGCTCTGCCACTTGTTCTGGCGTAGCGTGACGAGCACACAAACGCGCCCCCAAACCTTCCATAACCTCGCGGCATTGATATAGCGCCACGATTTCTTCTGGTGTATCCGCCTTAACAGTAACACCCTTCCATGGCACGATAACAACAAGGTTATCTTTTGCTAATTTTCTGAAAGCTTCGCGAACTGGCGTTGCACTGACTTTGAGCTGTTCTGCGATCTTAACTTCATTTAGTTTTTCTTGCGGTAATAGCTCCCCTGTTAAAATAGCCTGTTTCAAGGTCACATAAACTTGTTCACTTAAAGGCAATCGTTCAATTGAATCTACAGCGGAAAAATGATACACATCTTTTGGTTCTTTTGTACCCTTCACGTCTTTTGTCATATTTCTAGCCTTAGGTCCCCTCTAATGTTTACACGCTTTCATACTTTCAATGAACGCCTAAAATGAGTATAATAGAATGTAAGCATTTTTATATACGAACACATGTATATATAATAATTGTATACCCTATAATTATAAGTCCCGTACATATGACTGTCAATTTCAAGATAGTCACAGTTAAAAAGTGAGGAAGTTACCCCTATGAGTCGTTGTTTGGTTATCATTAACCCTGTATCTGGCGGCGGTGCAGCACGCCGATACGCCCTTGATTTACAGTGGAAATTGAGCACCCTTTTTGACACAATTGAAGTTAAATTTACCACCGGTGCCGACGATGCAACCCATTTTGCAAAGGCCGCTTGTGAAGATGGTTTTGACGCCGTTTTCTGCATGGGTGGCGATGGTACCGTTAATGAAACGGTGAATGGTATCGCTCAAGGTGGTTTCAAAGCAACCTTTGGCTTTATTCCGGTAGGAACCGTCAACGATATGTCCCGTGCTCTCGGCATTCCACAACGACCATTAGAGGCGATTCGCCGCCTCGATATCAACCAAGTTCGCTCTATCGATATTGGTCGCTGCAACGATAAATACTTCTGCAATAACATTGCAGCCGGTGTCATTCCAAAGGTTATCGAAGAGGTAACGCCAAAGGAAAAGCGCATCTTAGGTCCATTGGCCTACTTCTTGCGCGCCGGTCAAGCCCTCTTCACTACAAAGGACTATACATACCGCATTCAAACGGAAGATGATGATTTCATTTGCAAATCACCACTTGTATTAGCCCTACTGACCAACGTAGTGTCTAGTTTTGAACGCTTTATGCCAGAGGCTTCCGTAGATGATGGGTATATGCGCCTCGTTATTTTTAAGGAATACTTTATCCTCGACATCTTCAAGGTTCTACCTCTTATCCTAAGTGGCGCCATCTACAACTCTAGCAATACAACGACATTAACAGTCAAAAAAGCTCATATCGAATTATTGAGCAATATAGATAATTTACCAACCAACATGGATGGTGACGCAGGTCCTTATATGCCTGTAGACCTTGAGGTATTACCACGGGTCCTCAAGGTATTTGCACCGACAAAACATCAAAAGAAAAAACCGCTTCTCTAAGCGATACGAACCCCCTTTGCTGGCAAACCAGTAAAGGGGGTTCGTATTATGCTAAGTCGATTGTCTTATATAGGCTTACAATAGAACCGCTTCATGTAAGCGGAAGCTATAAATATAACTTGCTTTCACAGGCATATTTGTCAATCGTTCTAGGGCCTCTTTGTAGAGGTCCATTTGTATTTTATAGCGACGAATGAGCTCATCTCCACTCTTAACGCGATCTGTCTTATAGTCCACGAGGACCCATTGATCATCTTCTACAAAAACTGTATCGATAATCCCTTGTAAGAATAGACGCTCACCATTCTCTACATCAGGATATACCCGATTACCGTCAAAGAGCATGCTAAACGGCAATTCTCGTTCCACTCGTTTTGATGCAATGAGACGCTGGCCAAGATCAGAGTTAAAGAATCCATATAAGCTACGATCACTTAATAGGCTCCGTTCCTCATCACTAAATTTACCTTCTGCTTGCAATGAATCAAGCATATCTGTCATTGATTTTTGCGTATACTTTTTAACAGGTAGCCATTGCATCGCTTCATGCATCAATGTACCCCATTGCGCACCCGTTACAATTTCCTCAGCGTCAGCAATGGCCATCGGCTTGCGTCCAAATACGGAATCGGCTATCTCTATTTCACTAATAGTAGGAATGCTTGTATCTAATATGGCATTCTCACCAGTCGTATCCTCAGTTATATCACAGGATATTACTGGTTTCTGTTGCATCGATACATCTGTAGCCGATACGGCCTCCGCATCACGTTCGGCAAATCGTCGTTTCAATTCACTAACAGAAATCTTAGCCGTCGTCTTGGCGGCTACAAGATTTGGATAGGTGAAAGCAAAGCGCTGTACGATTTCCTCTGGCAATTCTACATCATTTACCTTACCTAATACGCGAACCGTATTGATGGTCGTTTCATCCACATCCGCCTTGTAATCTAAATCTCCATAAAGAGAACCATCATGAATCTCTACCTTTACCTGACATTGACGGTCGAGCAAGTCAAAATTTGTTTCTCCTTCGAGTTCAATGATATTGCGAAGTGGTGCACCCCCATCTAGATGACGGGCGAAGGCGATGAGTAGCCAATGCAAATAGGAATTACCAGCTTTGATTAGATCGGCACCTAATGCTTGGGTCTGCGTTAAGGCCGCATGTTTTATATGAGCGCCAACGCCCTTTTCCTTTTTGATTTCCTTGTTAATATATCCGGTCAAGAATAGTTTATCCCGTGCCCGTGTCAATGCAACGTAGAGGATACGCTGTTCTTCGGCTTTCATAGCATCCGATTTGATGGATTTACAATAGAGCCACGGCATGGACGGATAGGATACGCGAATGTCTGGGTAATAGCCCTTTAATCCGATACCGCCATTTTTATCGACCAATAATGGTGAATTGAAGTCCATGGTATTGAATTTCTTTTGTACACCAGACAGGAATACAACAGGGAATTCAAGGCCCTTACTTTTGTGGATGGTCATAAGGCGCACTACGTCATCTGCTTCGGTAACTACATTGGCAACGGCCATATCTTGATTGCTATCGCGTAAGCTTTCAACAAAGCGAAGGAATCTAAAGAGCCCTCGGAATCCGGAGGATTCAAATCCCTTAGCCCGTTCATAGAGGGCCATCACATTGGCGCGACGCACGAGGCCATTCGGCATGGCGCCTACGTAGTTCACGTAATCTAATGTTTCGTAAATATCCCACAACAAATCAGCTACACCATGACGGCGAGACAATGTGCGCCAACGCTCGATATGAGCGATGAATTGGAGCAAATGTTCATCTTGAGCCTGTTCTGCATAGAGAGGCATAACAGACCACAAAGAGCCGTCCCCTGTAAGGCGCAATGCACCGAGTTCATTCGCATCAAGCCCTACAAGTCCTGAATGCAATACGGCGGCCATCGGCAAATCCTGCTCAGGATTGTCGATGATTTGTAACAAGGACAAGAGCAATTGGATTTCTTGCGCTTCAAAATAGCCATCTCGTTCATTAACAACGGCTGGAATACCGGCTTGGCGCATAGCTGCTACAGCCCGTGTACCCCAACCGGCAAGGGACCTACGCAGTACGGCAAAGTCACGCCATTGAATTTGGCGGAACGAGCCATCCGCATTTTGCACCTGTTTCTTCGAGGCGTGTAATTCCTTGATTTTTTGGATGATAAAATCCAGTTCTCGCTCATTGTTCTCCGGTTCATCGCCTGCGGTTTCGGAATCACCATCGGTTTCGTCAGAACGATTCGTATCGCTCGTATCCAAGAGATGTAATTCTACAGTGCCGCCCACCCAATCGGATGGGGCCTCTTCTACGATACGGCCCGGTATAAGCGATTCTTTTTCGCCATAATCAAGCTCCGCTGCCTCTTGGGTCATAATTTGGTAGAAAATGAAATTCGTAGTGGTCAAAATATTTTCGTGAGACCGGAAATTCTTCGCCAAATCGATGCGACGCTCTACGGCATCATTCATGAGCCCATACGTATTGTACTTGTTCATAAATAGCGAACTATCTGCCATACGGAAACTATAAATGGCTTGCTTCACATCGCCTACGTAAAAACGATTATCCACGCGGGAAATGAGGTTAATAATGGTTTCCTGTACACCATTCGTATCTTGGTATTCGTCTACCATGATTTCTTTGAATGTATCCTGTAACTCAAGGGCCACTTCGGATGGTTGTGGATCATCTTCTGTACCTGGTTCCACAAGGAGTGCCAAGCAGAGGTGTTCCAAATCGCTAAAGTCCATGATGCCTTGCTCTTTTTTAGCCTCGTCATAGGCTTTGTGAAAGGCGATAGTCAATTCTACAAGATTATGAATGAGCGGATATTGGTCTTTAAATTGCTGTTGCAGAACGGATTCATCAATATGGAATAGACCGTTTTTCATACCCTTTAAGCTATCTTTGTTTTGAGAGCCTAGCGATTTAAATTCGTCTGCTAACGCACCATCGACTTCGCCCCTTTCTAAGGCTTTACCAAGGCTTGTAAAACTAGCTTTTGTAAAGGTATCTAAGTTACGGCATACATCAACCATATCGGACCAGGTCTGCACCCCTTTTAATTGGGCTAATGCAGCTAATTGTTCTTGGTACACCTTGTCCCATTTCTTAGGACCTACAGGGCTTTCAAGTAAAGGTTCCATCTGTTCGATGCGGTCTGCAATGCGGTCGATTTCGGCCTGTTGGTCGTCCCACATAGCACGGCCCCATAAGGTATCTCGTAAATCCTGCTCTTGAGCGGCCTTATATGGTTCTACGGCATGGCGCATCCACCCGTCAGAATTCGATTGAGACATGGCGAATTCATAGAGACTGAGCACCTTATCTTGCAATCCTGCATCAGATTTATCATCACTAAAGAAATCAGATAGGTCAAAAATACCATACATATTATGTTCATAAGCCTCTTTCAAAAGGTTCTCTAACACCTCTTGTTTTAAGAGGGCCATTTCCGCTTCGTTGCCGATGCGGGCTGTAGGCGGAATATCTAGTTTATAAAAATAAGAGCGAATCACCCACTGACAGAAGGAGTGCAATGTCGAAATATGCGCCGATGGCAATAGATTAAGCTGTCGCTCTAGGCGCGCTTGTAACGCTTTATCATCGGTGGATTCCATTGCCTTAGCTAAGGCGACGCCAATACGAGCGCTCATTTCAGCGGCAGCGGCCTTCGTAAAGGTAACGACCATCAATTCTTGTACGGATAAAGGATTCTCCATATCTTTCAACCGCGTAATAATACGCTCTACAAGAACCGCCGTTTTGCCAGAACCAGCAGCAGCGGCGACGAGCAAGGTTTGAGCCCCTAGATTACTATCCTTCGGGGACATGATGGCAGATTCCTGCTCCGGTGTCCATTTAACGCCCATTGTCGTCACCTCCTGTCATAGAGCTATCGGTATTAGAACTTTCACAAAAATCAGCGTTAGCCTCAGTCTGTCCAGATGAACCATTGAGGGCATCGCGCATTTTTTCAAGGGCATTCGCCTCATTTAGAGCGCTCAAATAATTGTATTGATTGCGCTCATTATCAAAGCGACACACGGTCTTGTAATCGCAGTAGGAACAAGGAATGGCCTTATTCAACTGATAGGGAGCAATGGGGAATTCTCCCTTACCGATGGCAGAGCCGGTATCCGCCATAATCGATTCCGTATAGCGGCACATAATATCAAAGTCGCCGGAGGATTTAACAATTTTCATATCCCCAGAATGAATGGATCCCTTTCCCGTAATACGAACGGGCACATAAGGGCCCTTGCTCTTATAGGTGAGCAAATTTTTATCCATCTTCTCCAACATGTCGATATCATCTGTAAAATACCCCTTATTATTAAGGGCCCCATTTGTATCCGCCAAGGCTTTGGCCTCTTCATAGGACACAGGCTCACCCGCTGGCGTTCGTGGATTTTTTACATATGTATACACCACAGCGGCCGGTGTCATCGGTTGATCATGGTGTTTCTTATAAGCCGATTCTAATGCCAACAGATAGGTCATCAATTGTAATTTTAAACCGTAATAGATTTCTTGTGCATTAACCGATGTACTACCCGATTTATAGTCGATAACCATGCCGTACGTATGACCATCACGATTATATTCATCAATACGGTCAATTTGCCCTACCAAGCGTAAATAACGGTCCTCTCCAAGGGATACCTTAATAGAGTCCCATCCATTGGGACGTCCAAAATCCTGTTCTAAATACATCGTATCAAAGGAGGACCGGCTAGACCAATCAACAAGGCGCGATACCGTTTTCTGTAATGTTCTCACAACGCGCTCTTCAATAGCCTTATCATAGGCTGTCTTTTCATCCTCATCATAACGGTTTTCTTCTAATATATCCGCTGCTACGCGAGCACATAATTCTTGTTGCGCCGTTTCGTCTAAATCACGCCATTGCTTATGCTCGGATAGTAATTGTGTTCCCAACCGCTCTAAATTGGCATGTAAAAAGGTACCAATTTCAGGGGCCCCAAAGGAACGAACCTTGCGAGGCTCTAATTTTAACCCATATTGAGCATAGAATTTAAACGGACATTGACGATATTTTTCAAGGCGCGTTACCGACCCAGACATATAACCCCGTTTGAGGAACAGACCATTTACTAACTCCGGTGCAATAACAGGTACATCATTATTATCTCGAATACCACGGCTCACGTCCTCTAAGCGTGGTCTGTAGGCCGCATCATAGCGAGCCCAGTTATAGAGGCCCCACCACAGTGGTGATACAGGTACGCCACTAAACAAAGCGCCCCACCGTTCAGATAATAGGGATAGACTTTGGTATGGACGCCATAAATATTCATCTTCTGTGCCGTCTTGAATGGTAAAAGGAACCTCTATAGGGGACGTACAGAAACCGAGGGATTGTAATCGTTTAATAACGAGGGAACTTTCAAGTCCTTCCCCTTCATCATTAGAGCCTGCATAGGATATGGTCAAATACTCTTCAGCCCGCGTCATCGCTAGATAGAGAAGAAAGTTTTCATTGAACGCCTTTGGCAAGGCCCCTTCCGCAAGGACGATGCCCGCTTCAGCCAATGCCTCCTGTTCTCTATCCTTGATTAAACCTTCATCGCCCATGTTTTGTGGGAATACGCCTTGATTAAGGCCCATCACATAGACCCGAGGCCACGATTGGCTGTACGCCCGTTCTATGGTGGTAATCACTACGTGATCGAGGGACGGCGGAATCATAGAATAATGGACATTGTCGAGGGCCTCTTCTAAGAGGGCTATCATTTCATCCAACGTCAATGTTTCCGTATCGGTGAGGACCATCATTTCATCGAGAAATCCGATAACCGCATTGTACATTTGCTCGTGACTGGCCTTGGATTCTAAATCGCCATCTCGCTCCGCCTCTAGTGACCATTCATAGAGTCGTTGAGGCACTTGTAATGCTTCGAGAACTGTGTAGATGTGTTTACACCATTCCGCTCCCGTATGCGCGTCGCTGGACGCGGCGAAATCAAACCAAGGTATCAAAATATCCATGATGGCCTGTCTCGATGCATTCACGCGCTCATGTCTCGGTGCATCCGGTTGTTCCTCGTCTGAAAGCCCCGTTACACGGCGCATATAGGACCAATTATCCCGTTCCCACTGTAGATGGTCGATACCGAATTCGAGTACATAGTTTTCCAATTCATCTACTGCTTCACGACTAAGAGGCGTCAAATCCGTTTTCAATAGACGGAACATGATGTCACGACTATAACTATGCTTAACGATACCGAGCAAATCCGTCATCAATTCCCCAAGCGGATGATTATTCATAGGACGTTGACGGTCTCCAAAGTGAGGTATCCCATAACGGGTAAATACCTTTTCCAACGTATCGCCATAGGTTTCGGATTCGCGCAGCATAATACATATATCGCGGTAGCGTGCATTAGGATTGCTTTCAATATAAGAAAGGATATCACGAGCCACCCAATCCGCTTCGCGTTCTCGATTATAGGCGCTCACAAGCGGTATATGTTCATCCGTGGTATTGCGCTTACCATGAAAGAAATTTTCCTCTAAGGATTGCAACACGGGTGTCCCTTTATGCCCTGTAAAGTGTTGAAAGGACAATTTCTTTCCATATTCCTTATAAAGATTTTCTAAAATTTCAACAGAACGATTAAAGATGCCGTAATGCCCTGTATTAGCCAATATACGTTTAGGATCAGCCGGTAAATCAACGGTGATTACCGATTCTACAGCTAGGTCAAAAAGCATGTATAATAATTCAAAATGAACCGGTGTAAACCAGTGGAATCCATCGACAAAGACGTGGCAGTTTTCCATCAATGGCGACTGTGGCAATGCATGAACAAGGTCCATAATAGGGTCCCCATCAATTTGCCCATGAAGCTGCAATTCCTCTTCGTAGGCCGACATGCATAGTGCCAATTCCCGTAGTTTTTTCTGTAGCACCCCATTTGATACGCGGTCCGCACCAGATTCTAATTCATCAGGTCCAATGCGAAACGAGCGAAACTCGGAAAACAAACCTTGCAAGACCGATGAAAACTCCGGCCGTTTAGCCGCTTGTGACAATAGACCTAACTCATTCCCTTTTCGTTTCATCACAAGGCTTAGCAACATGGTTCTCCCCAACTGAGATATACTCTGTTGCTGAGCCTTTACATTGCCTATCGATTGATACACCTGATAGGCGAGCCGTCCAAAGCCAACAACGCGGACCGTCGTAAAGCCGCCTTGAGGCATGAATTCCGCAAGTTCCCGTTCCACGCGATAAGTTGCTGGCTCTGGAACGAGCAAAATAATAGGGTCACCAGGACACTCGGTGATGACCTGCCGAATGCGTTCATATACGGCACAGGTCTTTCCTGATCCAGCGCGACCATAATACATGGTAATACTCATACTACCTCCCACAACGATGTTATATTTAGTAATTCTGCTTATATTTCATCATCCCTGAGACAAAATATATAGCATGGATAACTTATATGACATATAAATATATATACTATTGTACACCATGCAATATCAAAATTGCATTTGACAAATTCTCATTTTTACATTATTCTGTTTACAAAAATTAAAAAAGTTAAATTTGTTTATATTTTATTTACATATTGATACTCATCGTGTATAATGAAGTCTAGATGAAGTGTTATTTGTAAAAATGTGAGATTAGGAGTCTTTATTATGAATACAAAACGAATTGCAACGGTTTTCGCCGTATTAGCAGCAACAACAGTATCTTTCTCGGCTTTTGCCGCATCCATGGACGCTAATGCACGCGCTTATGAACGCGCTGCAGCAGAACAAGCTCAATATCAATATACACCTGCAAACAGTGCACCTGTTCAACAAGCGATCTATGTAGCAACGCCTCCACGTCCTAACTATTCCCCATTGCCAGCTGTTCCTTATACAGCAGGTGATATGAGCCAACAAATGCCTGTATCTAAAGATTTAGGCGACCCTATCTTCGTGGCTCCACAAACAACAGCTGTAGGCATGCAAATCATGGATCCAATTCCAAACCCTAACGCACCACAACAACAAGCTGTAGATGCACCTGCTACACTTACTTTCAGCAAAAGTGGCAGCGGTTATGTATCCACATACAGAAATAACCAATTGAACGCATTTGACGTATTGTTGAACGGTCGTTCTTATACATTCGATTTACCAGCATATACAAATGGTTACCAAGTAAAAACTGCTAGTACATACAACCGTGCTGGTAATGGCATCGCCAATGTATTTACAACAAATGTAATTACAGAAGCAATCGTAAATAACACATCCTTGCGTGTTACTGTTAACATGACACAACCTACATCCGTAGCAGCATCTAAATTACGCGCTATGCAACAATCTGGCCAAGTAACATTAGGTGAAGTATCCACATTGTTTGCTTATAATGAAAGCTATGATGGCGTAAAACAAGCTGCTAACTATGATGTATACAACAATAATGGTCGTTTCATTGTTGTAAAATCCGGTGCCGTAACAGTACCAAATGGTGCACAACATCCATACGCAACAGCTATGTTCGCAATCACTGATGATACGGTAGCAGCTGTAACTGTTTCCGGTAACAGTGGTGAAACTTATGAACTTGTGAAAGGCACTGCTTACGCTATCGCAGCTTCTGCACACGCTGCAGCTGACAAAACATCCAAACAAAAATAATAGACCTCCAGTGTACGACTTATGTCGATCACTACATATAATGAAAAGAGCACATCCTACGGGAACGTGCTCTTTTCTACTATAATCGTGTAAATGTTTCCAATGCCTTATAGGCCATCAAGCGATAACCTCGTTCGTTAGGATGAACCTCACCGGCAAATACGATTTGACCGATTTGATCCGCTTCATGAAGAACGGTATAAAAATCAATTGTTTTTAAATTATGTTCTCTGGCATAGTCTTGTAAACGACGGTTCACATCCACCACCACATGATTAAGGCCATCCATTTCACTATCGATTTGTGTTTCAAGACCGATGATAACATGCCCTTTTTCACTAGCCATTGTAACAGCCTTAATGAGCTTATTATATACATAGTCACTATCGCGGTTTTGCAAAATATCATTTGTGCCACACATGATGCATATATAACGATCATCTTCATAGGACTTATCGATACACCAGGATTCTAAATAATTAATTAAACCTTGTACTGATAATCCATCAATACCGTGATTTTCCATATGATATGCGGGTAGTGCGGCACTACAGAGTTCAACCCAGCCGAGACCTTCTCTCACATCATATCCACGGGTTATGCTATCTCCAAAACATATTATTTTCATGAAATCCTCCCTGTACATTAATTCATCTACATTGTAAAATATATATGTATAAAGTACAATATGTTACTCATTTTCATGTATTTTTAAGTACATTATGGTACACTTTTTTCACATGGAGAGGAGAATTATAATGAAATATTTTTTAGCTCTCGTGGGAACCCTATTGTGTACCTCGCAATCGGGATTTGCCATATCACAATACGAAATAGAGCAAAAGCCCACTCAATATCAGCTAGCCTATTCTAGCGATACCGAGCGTATGTATGTCGACCTTAGTTCGATTCATACGAAACAGACTGCTGCTAATTATAAAACCGTACAGGCTAGACTGTTGAGCTTGTACACAAAAAATAATGTAATCGCAGACTACGATACAAATTTTACATTTTACAGTCAACAGCCTAATGCACCGGTGACGATGACGGCATGGAAAATATCAAAGCCTACATTTTATGCAGAAAATGGGTACCCCATCGATACATTACCGCAGCAACGGTTAGCAAAGGATTACGGTCAACATGTGGCGGCGCCAAATAGCCCATCACAACGCATTGGGGAATTTGTCTATAATACGTCTAAAGAGATGGAAAAGATTACCTATACATACGATAATCCATATATTCCACCACAAGTATTCCCACCTATAGTTGATCAACAAACAAGGACCGTATTATTCGGTCTCATGCCTCCTACAGATGCTGTTATTTCTACGCCAATGGATCGTGTTATACCCGCACCGCCTGCACCTCCGACTAATATGCAACCAAGCTTACAACCAGGTCATGTAGGCGGACCTAACCCAGATAGCTTAGGTGACCGTGGGCGCTTCTCACCAAATTTAAATGCACTTCAAATGGGTAAATTCCAACCATCTAATCAAAATATTGCTCTTCCAGATCGACAAGGACCTCCTGGTCCTCAAGGTTTTAGAGATACCAAGAATCGTGATGGCCGGAATCTTAACGATAATGGTCATGGACGCGGTCGTGCTGACATGTCACCTAATAGTCCTAATCACGATAATCATCACAACGATGGTAATCGTGACAACGGCGGTCGTAATGGCGGTGGTCGCGGGAATGGTGGCCATGGTGGTGGTCAAGGTCCTCATTAATTATTATTTACCAAAACATTTAGAAATACGAAAACCCTCATCGTTATTGATGAGGGTTTGTTTTATGGCTTTCACAAGGGAAATTTATTTTTTTAGTTTTACAAAGAACAAGGCAACGGCACCGATAACTGGTGCAATAGCAAGGGTCATCAATGCAGATTTATAGCTACCAGTTGCAGTTAGCATACTACCTAAAATCATAGGCGCCAACATAACGCCGATTTGATTGAATAAGTTTACAAAGCCTGCCGTAGTACCTCGCAAGTGAGGTTCTGCTGATTGTACAACGAGAGCATTCGTCAACGCACTGTGCATGAATGCGCCAATACCAAGAATTGGACCTGTAATAAAGAGCATATCTGGGTTTGTGGTGCTCGCAAAGAGTATTAAGGCCGGTCCAAATAAGAACATAACGAGTGCTGTTAAATGATTTTTCTTAATCGGCAAAATATCGGATAAAATACCGATGGTTGGCTTTGCAATAAGTGCAGCCAAGCCAAAAGCGGACATAACATGTCCTGCATAGATGGCATTAACACCTAGTTGTTTTACCATGTACAAGTTTGACCATTGAGCCACCGCCCATGTAGCACCGGTAGCGAAAAAGCCGGCAAACGCAAGGCAACGAATATTGCGATTTTTTAACACGTGAATCAAGTTTTCTTTTATGGATGGCTTTTCCCCTACAGGAACCGCTTCGACATGAGCCTCCGCTTCACGTTGAGCTAGGATTTCAGCACTTGGCTTACGAACTGTAAAGTAGCTAAGTATAAAGATAAGAACTGGCAACATAGCAGTTAAGAGGAATGCATTTTGCCAACCATAATTCGTTGCTACATAAGGGGCATATAAATTTACAGTCGCCACCCCAAGTGATGTACAAGACATGAAAATACCAACGGCTGCGCCACGTTGATTAGGACCAAAGTAATCCCCAATAGCACTCAAGCAAGAGGCTTGTACAGGACCGGATACGATACCTAATAAGAAACGCAACACCCATCCATAGGTATAATTATCAATGGTACTCATCAATGCGGTGATGACTGCCATAGCGAGTAAACTAACCAATATAGTATAACGATAACCGATTCTATCCGCTAAAATACCACCTGGCAATACCATGATGGCATAGCCCATGTAAAAGGCGGATAAATAGGTCGTCCCCATTTGTGGCGTAAAATTCAATGCTTCATTGACAATCGGCATCAATGACGCCCAAGATAGGCGCATAACAAAGCTAATCAAAAACGTTAGCCAAACGCTGACGAGAATTAAAATCTGAGTTCGCGAGAAACCAATTCTACTCATACGAGCTCCTTTCTATAGAAAAATAACATATAGAGCTATCATACTATAAATAGAAAGAGTTTTTCAAATTCTTTCTATTTATCATCATACAACAGAGTAATATATATGATAGAGTATGGAGAATTCCCTTTTACTACGTTTCTTGACAAATAAATTTATATCGCTTATCTTAAAATCATAAGTAGGATTATTGGCCTGACTACCTGTACCTTTATGTACAGCAGCAGCAATAATCCTACTTAAGTTATTTATAGGGTTATAGGACAAAAAAGCAGTACTACTAACGTTAAGGCACAGAGTGGCAATAGCCAAGCGGCCAATCATACGTCTAGTAGTACTGCTTTTGATACTATAAGTATAAAATTGAATGGCGGAGAGGGTGGGATTCGAACCCACGGCCCCTTGCGGAGTCACTGGTTTTCAAGACCAGCTCCTTAAACCACTCGGACACCTCTCCATATTGGTATATTATAGCAGATTTATATTGAAGTGTGCAACAATTGAATAGAGGTAACCTCAGATATCTCTCATGTAGAACTACTTATATGAGAGACAAAAAAGCTGGCCTAAAGCCAGCTTTCAGGATATCTATTATAGTTAGTATCTTAGAAAAGATCTTTTTTCCACATGCCAATGATGGCCACGATGGAACAGACCACGGAGATGCCCACAACCTCGAAGAAACCATTTTCATCGTTTTGAAACGGCAATGGCACGTTGGTCCCCCACAAGCTAAAGATAATGGTCGGTACGGCCAAGGTAATCGTCAAGGTAGCCAACATTTTCATAACCATGTTAAGGTTGTTTGAAATGATGGATGTAAAGGCGTTCATCATGTTCATCAAGATGTTAGAATACATTTCAACCATTTCTATGGCCTGTTTATTCTCGATGATAACGTCCTCTAATAGATCCTCATCTTCCTCATACATCTTGAGAAGATGTTTATAGGAACTGTGACCACGCAAGCGCAATAAACGTTCCATAACGGTACCATTGGTACGCAAGGCGGACGTGAAGTATGTCATGGATTTCTGTAATTCCAACAATTGGAAGAAGTCCTTGTTCTTTGTAGTATGACGCAATTGGACTTCAATATCGTCGGTACGACGGTTGATTTGTTGCAAGTAACGCAAGAACATGGTCGCCGTGCGATACAAAATTTGGAACAAGAAACGGGTCTTTTTATACGTATAGAACGTAGAAATCTGATTAGAAATAAACGGATAGAGCACTTCAGATTCTTCTAAACAGATGGTAATAAAGAAATCTGGCGTCAAAAAGATACCAAGTGGCACCGTATCGTACATATCATTGCCGCGAACAACAGGAATGTTGATAACAACAAAGATATAATTGTCCTCTAACTCCACGTGAGAACGTTCTTCCATATCGAGAGCGGTCTTTAATACGTCTGTAGGAATTTCCGTCAGGATATTGATAAGGGATAACTCATCGGGGTCTGGGTTCACCAAATTTACCCATGAACCTTTTGTGGCATCTGATACCGTGTAATCGGCTACTAATTCTTCTTCTATGTGCTTGTACACCGTGATCATGTTATCCCTCCTTCCGAGCGAAAATACTGTATCTCATCTTTAAAATTATATACTATTTAGGTGTACTATTCAATTCTCTTGTGAAAGTTTTACATAGAAAAACTGCTCCTCATTGCCTAATACAATGTAGGAGCAGTTTATTATCTATCAGTATTATTTTCTACTTAAGATGCGGACAGAGTTTAAGATACAAAGGATGGATACGCCTGTATCGCCAAATACAGCCCACCACATGGATGCATAGCCTAGGATGCCAAGCAACATGATAAGGATTTTAACAGCAATGGCGAATACAACGTTTTGCCAAGCCACGCGCAATGTTGATTTGGACAAATCAAGAATATGTGCAATAGCGGTCAAAGATGGACGCATGAACACAACGTCGGCCGCTTCGATAGCCGCATCAGCGCCGCTACCCATCGCACCACCTACGTCAGCACCAGCAAGAACTGGCGCATCATTGATGCCATCGCCTACGAACATGGTAGGACCATATTCAGAGCGAATATCTTGAACAACGGATAATTTATCTTGAGGCAATAGTTGAGCACGTACTGCGCTTACACCCGTTTCTTTGGCGATATAGTTAGCGCTTGCTTCAGCATCACCAGTAAGCATAACAGTTTTAATATCTTGACGATTAAGATCAGCAATCGCTTCAGCAGAATCTGGACGAGCTTCATCGGCGATGATAATACGGCCAAGGTATGTATTACCTTCGGCTACAAGAACTTCTGTACCGTATTCAGCAGGTTCTGTTGGATAGCCTTGTACATCATAGCGTTCCATAAGACGACGGTTACCAACAAGTACTTGTTGACCATCTGCCATACCTACCATGCCTTCGCCAGCTAATTCCTGAACGAAATCGGAAGGTTCCACTGTAAGGCCTTGATCTTTTGCTTCAGAAACAATGCTTGTTGCAATTGGATGTGTAGATACAGCTTCGATAGCTGCCGCCATGGATAATAATTGACCAGAACTTACATGGGAGCCTACAGTTTCTACGTTGTGAACTTTGAACTCACCAGATGTAATAGTACCTGTTTTATCAAGAGCTACTGCTTTCACATTAGCCAATGCTTCGATAACACGACCACCTTTAAGCAAGATGCCATGTTTGGATGCGTTACCAATACCGGAGAAGAATGCAAGTGGCACGCTTAGCACCAATGCACATGGACAAGAAATAACAAGGAATGTTAAGGCTGTATAAATCCATCTATGCCATTCGCCAGTAATGAGGGATGGAATAATCGCAACAGCAAGGGCAAGGGCTACTACGATTGGAGTATATACACGAGCAAAGCGCGTAATGAATTTATCGATTTTAGGTTTCGATGCAGCCGCATTTTCAACAGCATCAAGAATTTTAGTAACCATGGATTCTTCTAGAACCTTATCGACGCGCATCGTAATACGGCCAGTTTCATTGATGCAGCCAGACATCAATTGTGTACCTGGTTCTGCGCGAACAGGCACTGGTTCGCCGGTTACAGGAGCCGTATTGACGCGAGTTTCACCTTCAAGAATCGTACCGTCTAGAGGAATCAAATCGCCAGGACGAACTTCAATAGTCCAGCCCACCTCAACCTTTTCAGGGGACATAACTACAATTTCGCCACCGCCGCATGTATCTACAACGCGCACCTCTTGAGGACGCATATCTACAGCATTCATGATTTCTGTACGGCTACGATCTGTTGCTTTTTCTTCAAAGAATTCACCGATACGGTAGAATAAAATAACACCAACCGCTTCAGGCAATGCATCGATAGCGATGGCACCTAATGTAGCGATGGACATCAAGAAGTTTTCATCAAATATTTCACCCTTTAAGATATTACGCGCGGCTGTACGCAATACAGGAAATGCAAGGAGTACATAAGCAACGTAGTAAATCGGAGTTTCAATAGATTCTGGCAATCCGATGGATGGAACAAAGGAAGTCAATGCATCATAGATCATAAATAATAGACCTACTACGATAACTGCAATTGTTACAGAGTCATTGTCCTGATTGTTTTCACGGCCATCATCCACAGCCGCTTTAGATTTACGTTCGTAATCAGCTACTGTTACGCCCTCTTCGATAGCATCACAGATATCTTGAATGTCACGCTTAAGAGCCTCACGGTCCTCCCAAGACCCAGTTAATTTTAATTGATGGGTAGCAAGTGTAAAGTTAGCTGTTTCTACCACATCCATTTTACGGATACGATCTTCGATTTTCGCTCCACAGTTCGGACAGTTTAAATTCTTTAGAAGTAATGTTTCTTCCATGATATCTCCTTTATCTATATTTGAAAGCACAGAAAGCTTTCATCCTATATGAATTAAAGCAACATATGAATGTTCGTTCATATATTATTTTAATAGAATCTATACTATATGTCAAGAAAAATTATCAAAATTAATAAGATGTAAAACAGCCCATACGTATCACCTATACGCATGGGCTAATTCTATATTCTTACATTATAGTATTTACTATTTTCATTCATAAAGATTGATTTCTTTTATATCTTTAAAGGTAATGACAATCCCCTCTATAGACATAGTATGAGCCGTCTTGTTTATCAGCTCTATAGCACCCACTAGTTCCGTATAACAATGACCGTTGTAATATAGGACTCGCACAAAATTTCCGTCTGTTAATGATTGGATTGTACGATTTAATTCCTCTAGTTGATCCTCAGATAACTCTACACGAGACTCCTTAGGCCGTGCTACGGCGGCCAACAAGGTTTCAAATCCCTTTAACGCTGCAAAGGGCATAAATTGTTTAGCCCGTTGCAAACGCGACATCCGATGTTTCATGAATGTATACCTTCCCTCACGCAATACATCAATTCCTAGTATAAAATTTACTCTCCATTATGACCGCCTACCAATGTGTTTCTAAACTGCATGGTTCCTTCCTCTTGCAAGCTAGATGCACGAAGGATAGCGTTTTTACCAAAACGACCTTTAATATTCAGCATGGTTTTCTGTATATGTTCCTCTTGCTCTGCTGTATCCGTTAATGCATTACTAAACAGGTCCATTTCAGTCGGTACAGCGGCCTTATTAACTAAATCTTCAAAGCTAACGGCAATGCGTCGTATTAACTCATGAGGCCGTTTATATTTATCAAACAAGGCTAGTACAGCTGGACATAACTCTTGAAATGAGTCCGTATAATGCGCTAAGGTCCTAGATCCACCAGTGGACTTTACATCCTCTGCTGCATAGCCGATGTGAACATGAATACATTTTGTAACCGCCTTAATCTGTAACAGTTCAAGAACTAAGGACTCTACCATTTCTCGCATGGGCAATCGCGCCTCATCAGCCGTATAATTGCGCAATAGAATTTGGCTTTGTGAAAGAGAATGCTTAGACGGTCTATAGGCGTGAATATCGGCAATAGTGCAGCTCTCACGCCCCCACGCATGATCGATTAACAGCTCCGCGTTCACACCAAATTCCTTATACAGTTTATGTTCCGGTACTTGGGTGATGCCATGCAAATCAAAGGCGCCAAATTTACGCAAACGATTGGCGATACCACTGCCGATTTGCCAAATATCCGTAATGGGCTGATGATGCCAAATTTGCTCTTTAAAAAGGTTTTCATCAAGATACCCTATAAAATCCGGCGCATGCTTCGCCAGTATATCGAGGGCAATTTTAGCGAGGAATAAGTTAGTCCCAATGCCAACAGTAGCGTAAATATGAGTAGCGTCGAGCACCGCATCAAGTAGGAGTTGAGCCAACTGACGAGGCGTTTTCTTGTACAAATTCGTATATGGCGTGATGTCTATAAAGTATTCATCAATAGAATACACATGAATATCCTCAGGGGATATGTAATTTAGTAGCGTCCCATAAATCTGCGCCGACGCCTGCATATACCGTTTCATATGAGGTTTTACCGTGATGTATTCAATATGTGACGGAATCTGAAATAAGCGAGACCGATTTTTAACGCCTAGCTTTTTAAGCGCTGGAGAGATGGCCAATGTAATCGCCCCCTTGCCACGCGAATTGTCGGCCACCACTAACGGTGTTGTAAAGGGATCCACACCCAAATCGGCACATTCTACGGATGCGTAAAAGCTCTTTAAATCAATACACATATACATCCGATTTGTATCAGCTGAACCCATACCAACACCTCCTTAAAACGCTAATGGATTGACTTTCACAAAAATTAGTATCCTCATAATTTCTATCATTAGTATAACAAAAATACATAATATTTTCAAACGTATGTTTGCTATTATGTAGATGATTTTGCACATAAAAAAGGTATCTATCATTAGATATAGTTTCTAATCATAGATACCTTATATGCTTTAAAATTCTTTGGTATTACGTATATACAACACCGAGTTCATTTATTTATTGTTCTGGACCAACTTTGTTATTGTCTACCGTATCGAGGAATCGCGTTAATTCGCCCTTAAATAAGAGTTTTACCGTCCCCACTGCACCATTACGGTGTTTACGGATAAGAACCTCCGCCTCATCACCCATTTCAGAATTTTCATCATAGTACTTATCGCGATACAAGAAGATAACGATGTCCGCATCTTGTTCAAGGGAACCAGATTCACGAAGGTCAGATAATACTGGCCGCTTATCTGGGCGACTTTCAACACTACGAGACAACTGAGACAAGGCAATAACAGGCACATTAAATTCACGAGCAATCAGTTTTAGATTACGAGAGATTTCAGATACCTCTTGTTGTCGATTTTCACTGCCCTTACCGGAGCTACGGCCTTGCATAAGCTGAATATAATCGACGATAACAAGATCAAGACCATGTTCTACCTTGAGGCGGCGTAACTTAGCGCGCATATCCTGCACCGTAAGTCCTGGCGTATCATCGATAAACAGGCTGGCTTGACTCATCTCATCCGCCGCAGCCATCACCTTCCCCCAATCATTAGGGTCCATGTCAGCCTTGCGCAACTTGTCTGATTCAATACCGGCCACGGAGGACAAAATACGTCCTACCAACTGTTCCTTGGACATTTCTAGAGAGAAGAATGCTACAGTCCGCTTAATCCCCATCGCTACATTTTGAGCAATGTTCAAGGTGAAAGCAGTCTTGCCCATAGCAGGACGAGCCGCTACGAGAATAAGGTCCGACCGTTGTAACCCATTTAACTTGAAATCTAAATCTCTAAATCCAGTTGGTACACCTGTAATAGAACCCTTATGTTGTTGCAGTTTACTAAGTCTATCAATATTCGTAAGAACTACATCACCAATGGGTGAAAATGTCGATTCTGATTGTGTTTGACCGCCTACATCAAGAACGAGTTGTTCCGCCTTATTCATAATGACGGCTGGCTCATCCTCGCCAGCATAAGTCATACCGACAATCTTATTACCTGCATCTATGAGACGGCGCATTTGCGCTTTTTCTACAATAATGCGCGCATGCTCTTCAATATTATAGCCTGTCGCTTCATTCGCAAGAGATGTAATATAAGCAATGCCACCTACGGTATCCAATTTTTTACGTCGTTCTAGTTCTTCACTTAACGTAATGAAATCTACCGTCTTGTTGCTTTTTACAAGATTTAAAATAGCATCATAAATAATCCGATGCGTATCACGATAAAAATCATCACGATCTACGATACTTGTTACCAAATCAACGGCTTCGCCAGATGATGAACCATCTGTTAACAATGCCCCTAATACGGCCTTTTCCGCGTCCTCATTATGCGGTGGTATGCGTACGTCCATGTCCTTCTCCCCTTAACTAGAATATGAGTATCTTCCCTATGAAAGCGTGTGTCACGCCTCTTCTATGCACAAAAAGAATCACCACACTCTGTGAGCATGGTGATTCGAACATTATTCAGCGACTACGTTAACCTTGATAGTGCTCGTAATTTCTGGATGTACACGAACCACTACATCATGAACACCTAATGTTTTCAACGGTTCTTTAATTTCGATTTTCTTTTTGTCGATATCTACCTTGTATTGAGCTTTCGCTGCATCGGAAATATCTTTAGCAGTCACAGAACCGAATACGCGGCCTTCTTCACCCATGCGAACCTTAACAGTAACCTCAACCTTAGTCAATTGAGCTGCCAAGATTTTAGCCTCATCATTGGCAACAGCTTTATTGTGAGCGATGGATTCTTGCTTTTGTTTCGCATTATTTACGTTAGTTGCTGTACCTTCAAGGCCAAGGCCTTTTTTAATCAATACATTACGGCCATATGCGTCACTTACTTCAACGATTTCGCCTTTTTTACCAACTTTTTTTACGTCTTCTAACAATACTACTTTCATTATTATTCCTCCTCTTTTTCAGCGGAATGAAGGGCTTCTAGCGCTTTATCTAGAATAGCTGCCTTCGCTTCCTCTATCGTCATACCTTGTAGTTGGGCACCAGCCACTGTTCTGTGACCGCCACCGCCCAAGGCTTCCATTACAACTTGTACATTTACCTTGCCCTTAGATCGAGCGCTGACGCCGATACCGCCATCATTAAGTGAGTAAAGTACAAATGCTGCTTCAATATCTTCATTGCTGATGAGCATATCCGCACTTTGTGCCGCCAATGCCATCATATCCTTCATACCTGCTGGTGCCACAGAAATAGCAATACCTTCGGTACGATTGGCTTCAAATACCATTTTAGCACGCAATTGGATAGAATCGAAGGTTTCAATAAATAATTCTTTTACCCGTTCAATATCCGCCCCTGCACGACGTAAAAACGCTGCCGCTTCGAAGGTACGTGCCCCAGTTTGTTGATTAAAGTTTTTCGTATCTAATACGATGCCCGCATAGATACCTGTAGCTTCCGCTTTTGAAAGCTTTACAGGAACGCCTGCATATTGAACTAGCTCTGTAACTAGCTCGCTTGTAGATGAGGCAGCAGGTTCTAAATACGTAAGCAATGGATTTTCGACAAAATCTGCAGCTCGACGATGATGATCGATAACAATGCGTCGCTCAGATACTTCTAGAGCCTCTGGCGCTGCTACCATCGGTGTTCTATGCGTGTCACAAACGATGGCCAATGTATTCGCATCAGCCCACAATTTTGCTTCTGCAGGCGTTATGATATGAGTTTTCCAAAATTCGTCTTCCACAAGAACATGTACCATTTTATCGATAGCATTTGTTTCTTTTGAAAGTACTAATCGCACCTCTTTACCAAGAGTACGTGCAATTGATACGACGCCAATAGCACCGCCTAATGCATCATAGTCCTCACGTTGATGACCCATAACAAGGATTTTGTCAGAATCATTCATCAATTCATGAATGGCTTGACTAACCACACGAGCACGAACGCGCGTATTTTTTTCAACACCTGCTGTATTGCCTCCGAAGAAGCGGGTGCTTTCACCATCCATAATGCAAACCTGATCACCACCGCGCCCTAAGGCAATATCGAGGGCTGCGCGAGCACGTTCGGACACATCCTTAACAGAGCCTGCATTTTCGCCAATCCCGATACTAATCGTAGCAGGCACTTGACGAGGAGAAGGCAATTTACGGATACGTTCAAGCACACTAAAGCCGTTGTTTTCCATGTCTTGCAAAGCGCCCCGAGAAATGGCAAATGTGTACATATCATCTTGGAAGTTCCGAATGAAACCTTCGTGTTTATCGATTTCATCAACGACGATATTATTGATTTCCGCCCATAGATTTGTATATTCTCTATCGCTGAGGCCCTTCGTCAATTCTTCGATATTATCGATTTGAATCATGCCCCATACAGGCTGTTCTTCTTGCGCCTTAATACGTTCCTTTTCAATGGCTGTAATATCCTTAAAATACAAAGCCATAACCGCATGTTCCGTCAATTCATCATTAGGATCTGCATCAGGTCTTGTATCGCGAGGGTCGATGAACTTGTACACCACTTGGAAATAGCGATCTCCGTATTGCTCTTTCAAAAACCCCGATTTGCCCCAAATCTTATCAATTCTAAATCCAGGAATCAAAGCGGACATTTTTTGCAATTTATTCCAGTCCACCGGAACCCAATCGGCAAACACACTATTATTCCATACCAATGTACCTTGCTTATTGACAAGTACAATAGCGGTCGGTAAGTTTTGTAATGCAAAGTTAGCCGCCTGCGTCACATTCTTCATCATAGCACCAAATTGTTCGCGTGCTAAGCGACGACGATTGTGGATAGTATTGTAATTAATCAAGTATACAGCAACCACCACGATGACTGACAATATGGCTAATAGCCAATTTAAATAAGCGATGATTAAGATTAATAGAACGATGACACCAATAAAGGTCCATTCCATTGCTTCCCATCTTCGTTGAAAGGATTTCATAGTAACCTCCTTTCTATTAATAACCTCGTTGATTGAAACGAGATCGTAAATCTAAAAACATATCCATAACACCAAACGTTACTAGAGATATTGGCATCATGACATATAAAAGAGCTATAATAACAATTTTTAATACCCTTGATACACCATAACCTTCTAAAACGCCAAGCAAAGAAGCGATACCGTTAAGACCACAAGCAAAGGCGCCAAATAAAGCAATGTTCATACCAACAGTTGTAAGCAGCTCATTATTGATACCAACAAAGGATGAGCCATAAATAATAATAAGACCTACAGCCAATACACCAGCCGTCCAAACAGGTATTTGCCAGGTTGAAATAGCAGGCAATGGTTGTACAGGATTATTAGTACGTTTTGCAATATATGCTGTAAACCGTGCCAAGATATAGGACGTAACAGCAAACGCACAAAACGCATAAGTGATAAGCATCCTTTTAATCTGTACTAAGCTCGCTTGTATTTGTTGTATATAAAGCTCTGTCTGTTCTGGTGGCAGCGATTGTTGTTTCACTGTGTCTATAAATGCATTTTGTACTTCATCACCAATATTTTGAATAGATGTCTGTAAATCAACAGACATAATAGACATTGATGCTAAGAGTGTAATAATAGTAGTCACTGCTAATGCTAGAGTAGGCACCAAGATTAATTTTAAAGGGGACCAACGTTTACGAAAACCGAGTCCAATAAAAATGCTTGGTACTGCATACATCAAGATTGTTCCTACAGCTGTCAATGGTCCCAATAAAATGGAAACAATGACAAAGGCTACTACAGCCGCAGAGCAGCTATAACGAACGCCCCACCTGATCCCTACTGTAGCAATCGCCGCAGGAGCTACGATAGTAGCTAACAGGGATAAAACAGGAAGACTAGCGCCTATAACGGTTAATACAACTACGATGGCTGCTAAAAACGCCGTTTCCACCATAGCTCTTGTATTTGTTTGTTTCATAATACTCCATTCAACACTAAAAGGATACTAGTTATCTTTTAATTATAGCAGTTTAATAAAGTAACTTCAAATACCCTATATAGTAGATAACTACAGCAACTACGCTACTTATGGTGTCTCAACATAATAAAGATATCCCCCTCAAGACTGTTCGCCATGTAATCACGGCATTCTGCTTGAGAGGGATATGTTATTTAGTGTACGTCTTGGATGATTGGTAAAATCATAGGTCTACGACGTGTTTTGTCATAGAAGAATTTACCCAATGCATCGCGAACGTTTTGTTTAATTGTAGTCCAGTCCTTGATACGTTGTGCTTCACAATCATCTAATACTTGATGAACGCGACGTTCTGCTTCAAGCATAAGTTCTTCCGCATCACGTACATATACGAAGCCACGAGATACGAGATCTGGGCCTGCAATGATGGTACCGGAAGCAGTATCCATGGCCATAACAACGATAACCATGCCTTCTTGTGCCAATTGTTGACGATCGCGAATAACGATATTACCAACATCGCCAACACCAAGGCCATCAACGAAGATAGCACCCGCTTGTACACGGCCACCTTTACGGCCACCGTCTTTATCAAATTCAAAGATTTGACCATTATCGCCGATGAGGACCTTCTTAGGGTCTACGCCCATAGCCACACCAAGTTCACCATGACGACGTAACATACGGTACTCACCATGAACCGGGATGAAGTATTCTGGACGCACAAGGTTGAGCATTGTTTTAAGCTCTTCTTGGCTCGCATGACCAGATACGTGGATGCCACGATCTTTGCCATATACAACATGGCAACCTAGACGAAGTAAGTTATCGATAGTTCTACCAACAGCACCTTCATTGCCTGGAATTGGTGTAGCAGAGATAATAACAGTATCATTTGGTGCCAATTCTATAGTGCGGTGGTTGCTTGTAGCCATACGGGATAAGCCCGCCATCGGTTCACCTTGAGAGCCAGTTGTTAAAATCATGATTTGGTCATCTGTATAGTTGTGCATTACATCTACGTCGATAATCGTATTTGGTGGAATATTCAAATAACCGCGTTCTTGTGCGATTTCTGTAACATTTACCATGCTGCGACCCATAACGACAACCTTACGGTTGAACATAACCGCCGCATCGATTGCTTGTTGGATACGAGATACGTTAGATGCGAATGTAGCCAATACAACGCGGCCTTTTGCAGCACCTACAGCTTGTTTAATAGCAGGTCCAACGGAGCTTTCAGAACCAGTAAAACCAGGTTTTTCTACATTTGTAGAATCGGACATCAATGCTAGTACGCCCTTGTTGCCAAGTTCTGCGAATTTATGAATATCCATCAATTTGCCATCAACTGGTGTTTGGTCGATTTTAAAGTCCCCTGTATGGAGTACAGTACCGATAGGTGTATCGAAGTACACCGCAACGGAGTCAGGAATGGAATGATTAGTTTGGATAAAACCAACCTTCACTTGACCGATTTGCACTTCATCGCCTGCTGCAATCGTGCGAAGGCATTTTGGGGATACTTTATGCTCTTTAAACTTACCTTCAATCAAGCCACAAACAAGATTTGTAGCATATACAGGGCAGTTAATTTCCTTCATAAGGTACGCTAAGGAACCGATATGGTCCTCGTGACCATGGGTAATAACGACTGCTTTCACACGATCCTTATTCTCAATGATATAGCTCATATCAGGAATAACGATATCTACGCCAAGCATATCTTCACTAGGGAACGCAAGACCTGCATCAAGAACGATGATTTCATCCTCGTATTGAAAAATGGTCATATTTTTACCGATTTCACCAAGACCACCAAGAGGGATAATTTGGAATTTACCCTTGTTGGAGCCCTCTGGTTGACGACCAATTAAATCGGATTGAACCTCTTGGTTGCGGTCGTGGTTGCGAGCCATCGGACGGTTGTTAGTGCGCGTACGACGGTTGTTAGTATTTTCATTGCGATTATTATCATTCGCATTGCGTGTACGCGTATTACGTGTATTTCTTGTATTACGAGTATTCTCGCCATTTCGCTCAGTACGATGTGTATTTTCACCGTTTCGAGTTGTACGACTTTGACGAGGTTGGCGAGGTTTACGTTCTGTACCTTGTTGTTCGCCTTGCTCAGTCGTTGAGCGTTGACGACGTGTGTTCGTTCTTGTATGTGTCGCACGTCGTTGGCGGCCTTCGCCATTTTGACTAGCTTCGCCTGTATGACGGCGTTCACCAGTACGACGACCTTCTGTATTGCGGTGTTCTCCCACAGATCGACGTGTGTTGGTACGACGGCGCGTTGGTTTTTGCTCACCTTGAGCAGACGGAGCCGTCTCTACTGCAGTCACTTGTGCAGTATGTTGATTATCTGTTGTATTCACAGTTCCTCCTAAAATTTTATTCATTAATTTGTTTAACATATATTTTCACCTATCATTAAAATTTGATCTTTACAGAGGAACGGACAAACGAAAAAGGCGCTATCCAGCAGCGTCTTTCAAATGGGCGCAAAAATAGCGCAACTTAATTGTTACCGTTCAAGTCCTTTTGTCCATTCGCCTCGTGCAAATGAGTATAGTGTACCATTAAACGCGTCAGCCGCGACGTTACGTTCTCTTCGTTACCGTTTAATGTTCATTATAATCCGATCGTTCTGATGAAAGCCTCGCTTTCATACGTTACTATTATTGTAACATAAAAATAGCGTTAACAAAAGAGGACCCTTATGTTGACGCTATTCCATTAATCCTGTACGAATTTGAGCTGATAATCGCACAAAATCTAACCGTGTTTATACATCATATTTAGTTATCATCATCAGGCAAATGTTTGTAAAAGCCTTCAATATACCAAGCGCCATTTTCTTCAATAAGAGAAATATATCGCTTCATCGGTTTAGCCTCTACCATGCCTTCGCCAACCTTTGTGGTTTGTAAATCTGCTTCAAATACAATACGTTTTAAACTACCTGAACGACTCAGCCGTGCCACATCCAAGGTAACCATATCCACTTTTGTACCTTGCTGCATAGCTATGAGCCATTTTTGTTTTTCTACTGGATTGGACCTAACTCGGTTCATCACATACGTGAAAGCCTTATCATAGTCCTTATTATTTACCGCATCAAAATAGCCTTGTACCGATGCACGAGCGGCCTCTTCACTGCCTTCACCAACAATGGCATTTGTAAACCACCCTGAAGGGAACACTTCATTTTCCGGTCCCATAGTTCGTAAAGAAAATCCAAATATACATACTATACTTACAATCACAACAATTAAAACTCTCGTTGTTAACGAACTACTCGTAGGGGATACTTTCATAATTGAAGCTAGCCGTTTATCTATGACGATATGCTGCAATGCACCACCATATTGATTGTCCTGTGGCTGCCCCTTTTGACATAACAAGGCAAGCAAAATCAAGGGTCCTATAAAGGGGATGAAGAACAGCAACAAGCTCATACTGCCTCGTCCCGTATCATGAAGTCGGCGCACACATAACGACCCTAACGGAAGCAAGGATACTAAACATAGTATAGCCGTTAAGAACCCACCTAAACCGATTAAATACGGTCCCGTTTGAAATATAGCGGTTATAGCATAGAAAAAGGCGAGCAAACCAACCATACATACATGCCACAGCAATAGAAATTGTAAGAATTCCCTCCGCGAAGCGCGACCATCCGTATCCATGAACTTATTCATCACATAGAGATATGTATCCTTATAGCTAAGCTGATAATGGGATAAAGGATAAATGACATCACCTTCAGGTGCAATGCGCTCCACCTCTGTAGCCACCGTATACTGCCCACATGTAGGGCAAAACATAGCCGCCTCATCGCAATAATGACGGCAAGCATCACAATAACGTTTCATAAATTTCTCTCCAAAAACTCTCAACTCAAATTATTTTAAGTATGTATCTATAGCCTCTGCAAAACCTTGTCGATAGAGATTAGCACCGCCGTTTGCAGGGTGGCGCAACCCAATGGCAGACAATCCAAATTTGCCCATTGTATCTGCAGATTTTTGGCCTACGGCGAGCACAAGAGGTTCTACGCCGCCTAATTCTATATGTAAATCTAATAAGCGTTTTGTATACTCCCAACCTAGTTGTTGCTCTTTATCCTTAGGCGTGCGGTTCGTCAATGGATTATCATCCTTATGAGGATGGAAGGGGAATATATTCCACAACAACGTATCATATGGATCTATCCCCTTTTCAACGATAGCACTCCACACCACAGTGTCAGTAGGTTCGTTAAAACCGTCCTTCTGCTGTGTTCCTTTTAATAAAGAGCTAGTAGGCGAACTAGTGCGTTCCAACCGAATCGGCGTTACATCCTTCGCACGAATGGTTTTGTGCTTATCTAATAGCATTCTTTCACAAGTAATAGCAATGCCACTAAAACGTCCCCCTTGATATCCTACCGCCTCAGCCACTACAAATACCTTAGCTCGACCTAAGCGCGGTAATAAATAAGCTACTAAATTATCTCGACGCACTTGAGCCGCATCAAAACCATCTGTAACAATCTCTAAATCAGGATTTACCTCACCCCAAGGATTATGGACGAGACCACCTTGATACTGAGCGAGCCAGGCTACAAAATCGTGTACCTTCGCCACACGCTCCGTATCAAAGGTTGCTATATATTCATCAAAAGACAAGGTATTCTCTAACTCAAATAAAGACATAGAGCCTCCAATTTAAAATTTATATGTTATTACCGATATATATCTACTATACATGATAATTACACGAATTGCATAAGAAATAAAAAAACCACCTAGGTATGTCGTAGTCCCTAGGTGGTTTCTTTTGTGCACTCAGTGGAGCACTTACAATCTTTAGCTACTTATAGTATACCTTATTTTAAAATTTTGTCCATTACAAAATACCCAAGTATATACAACTAAATATAGAACTCGATTTTGTCTTCTTTTGCCAATTGGAATTGTTCAAAAATATGGTTTCGAATATTAACAAAGGATGCCGATGTGCGGTCGGTTCTATCGATGATATTTACAGGGATGATAGTTTGTACACGTCCCGGGTTTGCCGCTAGTACCACAACGCGGTCTGCTAGGACTACGGCTTCTTCAATATCGTGGGTAACAAATACAACAGTTTTGCCTTCTTCGCGGCAGATGCGAGAGATTTCGTCTTGTAAGTTGATACGTGTTAATGCATCGAGGGCACCTAACGGCTCGTCCATGAAGATAATATCAGGATCAACAGCTAATGCACGAGCGATGGATACACGTTGTTGCATGCCCCCAGATAGTTCTGCAGGGTAGCGATTACGGGCATGGTCAAGGCCTACCATTTTAACGTATTTGTCGATGATAGCAGGACGCTCTTCTTTAGGCACCTTTTTACTTTCGAGACCAAGCTCAATATTGCTTTCCACCGTACGCCATGGCAACAAGCCATAGTTTTGAAATACCGTTACATATCTGAGTTGAGGCGCTTTCACCTCTTCACCGTCGATAGTAATGGAACCAGATGTAACGAGCTCAAAGCCCGCTATAGCGTTTAATAGCGTACTTTTACCGGACCCAGAAGGGCCTAAGAGACAAATAAACTCGCCCTTTTCAATGTCTAAGTTGATATCTTCAAGAATGGTGAGTGGTTCCCCATCTTTCATAAATTCCTTGTGTGCATTGCGCACCGAAATGTAACCCATGAGGCCACCTCCTATTTCTCAATACCCCAACGTTTGTAAATCCATTTTTCGATGAGGGACACGCCCCAATCGAGTAAAAGCCCAACGAAACCGATGGTCAAAATGGCTACCATCAAGAGATCGTTACGCAAGTTATTTCTCATATCGATAATGAGGAAGCCAAGGCCTGTTTGGGATCCTACCATTTCACCTGTTACAAGGAAGATCCACGCCGTACCGAGAGCGATGTGAAGACCCGATGCAATGCCTGGGAATACGGCAGGTAATACGATTTTAAATAATAGTTCTGGCTGTTTAATACCAAAGTTGCGCGCTACCTTGATGTACACAGGGTCAATATTTTGAATAGCAGACACGGTGGACAATAGCACAGGGAAGAATGCTGCGATAAAGATGATAACGATAGCTGGTGCTTGACCGATACCGAAGAAGAGAACGATAAACGGCAACCACGCCACAGGAGAAATTGGTCGAATGACTTGAACGATTGGATTGATGTAGTTCCAAATCCCCTTGTACCAACCTAAGATAAGACCGAAAAATACGCCGGCTACAACGGAAATAATATAACCGATAAAGAAACGCACTAAACTATCTGCAATATCTTTAAAAAGAACACCGTCGCCTATAAGTTCTCCAAATCCGAGTAATACCTTATATGGCGTTGGAAATAGCGCTTCATTAAAACCGCCGAGGCGAACGATCAACTCCCAAATTAGCCAAGCTGCGATAAATGAACCTGGCACATATGTATATTTCTTCATGGTCCCCCTCCTATGGTAACAATGATGTATCTACAAACTCTGAATAGGTCGGCACTTTTTTGATTAAATCAATATGTGTCATATGATGCACAAGCGCATTATAACGGTCCTCTGTAAGGGCTAAATCTCCAAACCCAATCACTTGTAAGGAACGTTCAATAATAGGATCCTTAAACTTTAAATATTTTAAGGCAATTTCTTTTTGGGACTCTGGATGCTCATCTAGGTATTTACCTGCATCGAGATAGGCCTTGGTGAAAGCTTTTGCCAAATCATGATGTTCATCGACGAATTGACCATTAAACACAAGAGCACAGCAAATATTATCATGCCAGAGATGGTCAGGATCTTCGAATACCTTCCCAGTTCCCATTTCAAGGGCTAGAGAGCCAAATGGTTCGGCTACACTATACCCAGCAATTTGACCTACCGATAGAGCAGATGGCATTTCTGGAGGGCTCATTTCTACGATTTGTACATCTTTTTCAGAAAGACCCGCTTCTTCAAGCATGCAATCCACGAGAACTTTTTGAGTTGATTGTTTATGAGGGATAGCAAAGGATTTGCCTTTTAAGTCTTGAACGGAGTTAATATCCTTATTAACGATAATAATATTACCCTCTGTATGACCAAGTGCAGCAGCACGGACATCAATGCCTTGTTCACGAGCCTTTACACCAAGTTCAACAAGAACAGCTGCGGCATCTACCTTACCAGTATTTAACGCATCCATGAGCTCTGGCCAAGATCCATATTTAACAAGCTCTACATGTACAGGACCATCTGCCGTTTCTAATTCTTTTGTAGCGAATACTGGCAATGCATGGGTAATTGGTAAATAGGCTACGCGTACAGTCTTTAATTCTTGAGCCGTCTTTGGTTTATATTGTTCATGATAGCCATAGGCTATGCCGCCAATAACCAAGAGGACCACTCCGATGATTAGATACCATGTCTTCTTCATAACTTCCCCTCTTTCTACCTCACAACAAGGGGGCGATTTTGACACATGCCATTTCCGCACTTTTCTAAAACCTAGATGAAATAAGGTTTCAGAACACCTCGTCCTAAAAAATTATATAACCTACTATACCAATATGTTTTTAATATGTCAATAATGCATATAACTATAATGGGTTTTATTTCTGAAAAAATATAAATAGTAATTAGGACATAATATATACATTAAATATTCTGATTATATACGCAAAAAAGCATCAACCGCATTGAGCGGTTGATGCTACTTTCACAAACACGATTAACAATATATTATTCTTCAATATAAGCTTGTCGTTTATTCAAAATATAAATCTCAGAGCTACCAGCCTCGCTGTACTCACCAACATATGGTGCAATACTAGACTGTTTAAAATGGTTAATTTCGCCTTTTGGAACGATGACCATGATTTGCTTACCTTCAGCCAAACGCTTGATAAACTCGTCCTCCGTCACTTGTTCCATAAGGTATTTCTTATCCCATTCAGCACTACGATGTTTTAATGTATCCTTATCATCCCAACGACTGCTGTCACCCTTAATACGAACCACCTCATGTCCAGTATAATATACGAGAGATGTGCTGTATCCATTGTAATAATACACATCACCATTATACTTATCTACAACAGGGATAAGATTGATAGAACTACGTTGTTTAACAAGAGGTACCAAACCCTCGAGTACTACAATCGATGAAATGAGCATGGTTCCGATCACGACAATGCTCAGCAAACGATACCGTTGGCGAGTCCACCAGAACCATAACAGCCCTAATATGGATACGCCTGCCAAAACATAGAGCAATCCATAATAGCCCCAAGGTGCAAAGAAAGATGCCCCTACATAAGCAATCCATAATAATAGTGTGGGACCGACTACAATCCATGGGACATAACGAGGCCGACCCGGACGCAGAGCTTTCATAGCCCCTAATGTACCAAGAATACTGAAAGGTACAAGACTAATAAATGTATATAGAGGATACTTAGTGGCCATCAAGGAATAGAATAGAACAGTACCTACGCCCCAACACATGCAATACACGTACCACTTATGGTGCTGTTTAAAGCCCGTTATCATGCCATAAATAACAGCGCCTGTCCATGGTAAAGAAGCGCCGAGGAAAATAGCGATATAGTACCACCACACATTATCTTCCGGATGTTCAGACTGAGTCGCACGTGTTACATTGTTAAGGCCTAAGAATCCATCCAAAAAGGCTTGTCCATGGGCGCTATACATATAAACATACCACGGCATAGCGACGACAAGAAAGGCCAAAATCCCCTTCCAGTCAAAGAGGCGTAATAACATTTGTTTCGAACGGCAAAGCGCAACATAAACGAGCAAAATAAGGCCAGGTAAAACAAGTGCCACGGGCCCCTTTGTCAAAACACCTAATCCGGAAAATACATATGCTACAATCATGGCCGTACTAGAATTTTCATTCAAGCCTTTGTACGCATACATCATAACCATCAAGGTCGTATATAACAATACCATGTCGGTTATAACACCATGAGCAACAGCCCAGAACATAAGAGATGTACCAAGGATAGAGGAACCTACTAGGCCCGCGAGCCAACGTCGACTAAAGGTCCGTAAAGCTTGAAACATGGCAGCCACTGACAAGGCACCAAATATAGCACTTGGCAAACGAACTACCCAATCAGCAATACCAAAGATTTTAAAAGCTAATGCAATCAGCCAATAAATCATAATCGGCTTGTCATACCAATATGTCCCATAAATCTGTGGCGATAACCAATTGCCAGACAACACCATTTCCTTAGCAGTTAACGCATAATTCGATTCTACTGGATCGGTTACAGGTAGTATATTATTAGCTACCATAAAGAATACCAGCCAAACAACAAACAACACAGGCGTCAAACGAGACAATTTCATTGTGACCTCCTTATGATTTACGGCGATTCTTATAGTATTTAAATCCGAGCACTGCAGCCACAATAGCAAAGATGACAATCACAACTAGCAAAAATTCATGATTATACTGAATAAGATCTTTCCAGTTTTCCCCAAGTACTTTTCCTAAATATACGAGTAAAATCGTCCAAGGAATAGTACCGAGTACAGTCCAAACGATAAAGTGCCACAATGGATAACGTGCCATGCCAGCCGGGAAGGAGATAAATGTACGAACACCAGGTAAAAGACGGCCAAAGAATATAGCTACTCCACCATATTTATTAAACATCTTTTCAGCGAGTTCAAATTTATGCTCATTAAAGAATACATATTTACCGTATTTCAATAACAACGGACGACCGCCATATTCCCCCATCCAATATGACAAAATGGATCCAACGATACCAGCCAATGTACCTACGACCATTGTCGTATGCAAATCAAATATACCTTGAGAAATTAAATACCCTGCAAATCCAAGCACAATTTCACTAGGAATCGGTATATTCGCATTCTCTAGAACCATCGCAATAAACATGGCTGCATAGCCATACGTTTCCATAAACGAAATAATATATTCCACTTGTTATACCTCGTCATAACTCCCCTATACCGGATTTATGATTTTTTAATGCTAACTAATGCTGGTAAAAATATCACCATGTATACAATCTATTTTACCATAATAAAATGACCCTCACCATACGGGAGGGCCATTCGGGGCATCCTTAGCATTCTGTTTTTGCAAGAATCAACTAGTCATACACAGTTATTCAGTTTTTAGTCCTTGTATAAAATCAAATGATTTTACGGCTGCTTCTGTGTCTACAAAATGGAACGGTTCCAACAGGCGACAGAATTTAAATAGATAGTCTCGCTTGTGTAACACTTCTTTCACATGAAGAACAGTATCCCGTGCACAGCGTGCAGAGCTATAACCATTCATAGCTGCATATAGGTAGGTATTTGGTAAATCTCCTTCGCGGATGAAGCTATGAATAAAAATCAGTAAATCCCATCCAGCAGGCGTGAATTCTGGCCAACGGCGTGCATTTTCCCAATCAAGGAGCATCACGCTATCCGCATCTGGATTGTATACGATATCACGCAACGCAGGACGACCATGAGCGATACCGTAATCGTGGAGCATGCCGAGAGCTTTACCAAAAGCATAAAAAATATGAACAGCCATATCTTCTAGGGAACTATCTTCTGGATGCTCCTGCGGTAAATGGCCATAGTAGGTCAAGTTCTTACCATAATTCGGTGTCACGAAATAATTTTCTCGAAAGCCTACAATTTCTGGAGCTAATGGCAATTGTGTACGCACAAAGTTCATCATATAAAACTCATGGTCAAAGGATGCACGAGGGGATGGTTTGATCCATGATGACCGGTTATTACCTACAGCGCGTTTTACAAAATACTCATTACCTTGAAAGGTGACTGGGAATACGCGCCCCAAATCTTCGTTATTCAATTTATGGTCTATATATTCTAATAAGGCTTCGTTCATGAGACCTCCTAATGTCATCAATGCTTACCTATTTATTATATAATAAACACCATATATGTATCAAATAAAGACCCCCTAGCCAAGGCCAGGGGGTCTTTACGGTAATTATGATAATAGGTTTAATTTAGGTTTTATAAGCCAACTGAGGCACTCTAAATTAAAACGAATTAACCTACAAATTTTGTCACTGCTGCAGTATCAGTTAAGTGACGTTTAGGCATGCCCATTTCTTCAGGAGTGATGCCAAGAGCAAGACCTACTAATTGGGACATGTGCAAGATTGGCATATCTTTACCACCGCCAACAACTTCTTTTGCTTCTTTTTGGAACATATCGAGTTGCATTTGGCAAAGTGGGCAAGGAGTTACTACGCAATCTGCGCCTTCTGTAGCTGCATCTTTGTTGATGGAGCCAGTCATTTGCATTACGGAATCATGTGCAGGGTATACAGCATGGAAACCGCAGCAATCAAGTTTACGGGAGAAGTCGATTGGTGTAGCACCGATAGCGGAGATCAAATCTGCTAAGGATGTAGGCATTTGATAATCTTCGAAGCCCATTTCAGTTTGAGGACGAAGAATATGGCAACCATAGTATTCAGCTACACGTAAACCTGTTAAAGGTTTAACAACTTTTTCTTTCAATTTATCCAAACCGTAATCGCGGATCAACACCCATAAGAAATGAGTGATATCAGTTGTACCGCGGTATTGTTTACCGATTTGAGCTAATTTTTTGTTCACTTCTTCTTTTTCTTTTTCGTTATTGTCTAATTCGTTTTTAGCTTCACGAAGCATCAAAGTACAAGTGTTACATACAGTTAAAAGGTTCAAACCTTTTTCTTCTGCCAATGCAATGTTACGTGCGTTTGTAGCTAATGTAATTTCTGGAGCGATATCTTGAACGTGGGATGCGCCGCAGCAAGTCCAACCGTCAAGTTCTTCTAGTTCGATGCCGAGTTTTTTAGCTACTGCAACAGTTGCCATGTAATCTTCTTTGGCAGCGCTTTCAAGAACGCAACCTGGGAAAAATGCGTATTTCATTATTTGCTTACCTCCTCAGCTGCTTTCATAAGTCTGCGAACACCATCAATACCATTAACTGGTTTTTGAGGTACTACAAGTTCGAAAGGATTAATTTTGCTGTGTTTCCACAAACGTAATGCATAGAATGCTTGTTTAGCGGAATCTACAACACCGTCAGATTTCAAGCTCATAGAAACTTCTTTCAAACGACCAGTTTTGTAAAGGTCTTCTTTGAAAGCAACTGCATGGCGAACGCCTTTGTTGTTTGTAAGGCCAGCTTTTGTAGCTTCTTTACGCATGTTGGAAATATCTTGAGCAGGTTTTAAGTGTTTAGGACAACGGGAGATACAGTTCATGCAGTGAACGCATTTCCAAAGACCATTGTCATAAGCAGGTTGAATGTGAGCCATAGGTGCATCATCACGGCTATCCAATACGAAACGGTTAGCTTTAGTGAATACATATGGTTCCAAGAAATCGTCTTGACGTGCAGTCAATTTGTTACATTCAGATGCGCAGCAACCGCAAAGGATACATTCTGTACCAGCAACGAATTTTTTGAAATCAGCTGGAGTTTGACGAACGATTTTGTCGCCTTCGTTGAATTCTGCTTTAAGGAAAATCCAAGGAGCAACTGTTTTCAAACGATCAACTTTAGATTCCCAATCAACAACTAAGTCGCGGATTACACGGAAGTTACCGATAGGAGCGATAGTTAATTCATCTGTACCATAACGTTCTGTCAATTCATCAATTTTAGATTCACAACCAAGCATTGCTTCGCCATTTACGCGAATGGAGCAAGCGCCACAAACTGCGGAACGACAAGCTGCCAAGAATGTTAATGTTGGATCTTGAGTATCTTTAATTTTTTGAAGGCCCCAAAGAATTGTACGGTCAGCTTCATAGTCGAATTTGAAAGTTTGTACAAACGCGCGACCTTGTTGGTAACGGTGGATATGATAGGTGATTTGTCTCATCTTAGTACTTCCTTTCTTGTGGTTCGTATTTAGTGAACACTACGTCGCGTTCAGTTAATTCGTATTGACCGTCTGCGCCTAATTTGATCAAAGAATGTTTTAAATATCTTTCATCATTACGTTTTGGATGGTCTTCACGAATATGAGCGCCACGGGATTCACGACGGTGTAAAGCGCCCATTGCAATAGCTTTTGCTACTGTTAACATAGAACCGATTTCACAATAGTTTACGAATGCCATGTTGTAAGTACGTTCAGGGTCACCTACATAACAAGTTTTGTAATCTTCGATCAATTGATCGATTTCTTTTAATGCTTCAGTAATACCATCTTCATTACGGAAGATACCTACTTTATTCCACATTGCATCAGCCAATGCATCGCGGATTTCTACAACTGGGCGACCGCCTTCACGAGTTGTTACTTCAGTGAATTTAGCTTCCCAAGCTTTTGCAGCTGCAGCTAATTCTGCATCTACGTTAGGTTGTTCATGTGTTTCAGCATAGTCAGCTGCACCAGCACCGGATACTTTACCGAATACTACGCCGTCTGCCAAGGAGTTACCACCTAAGCGGTTAGCACCATGGATGGAGATACAAGAAGCTTCGCCAGAAGCGAACAAACCAGGCAATTCACATGCACAAGTTTTGTAGTCCACTACGTCGATACCGCCCATTGTATAGTGACATGTAGGACGAATAGGTACTGGTTGAGTCAATGGATCGCAGTGTTCGAAGCACATTGCCAAGTCACGGATACCATGAAGTTTTTCGAGAATAACTTCAGGTCCTAAGTGACGAAGGTCAGCTACTACATATGCGTTAAGACCAGAACCGAAACCACGACCTGCAGCGATTTCATCTTCGATTGCTTTCGCTACAACGTCACGGGATGCCAATTCCATTTTATTTGGCGCATATTTTTTCATGAAACGTTCGCCTTCAGAGTTAAGAAGGTAACCACCTTCACCACGAACCGCTTCGGACATCAAGATACCAGTACGACCAAGACCAGTTGGATGGAATTGGATCATTTCCATATCTTTCAAGCCGTTACCAGCACGGAAAGCTGCTGCCATGCCATCGCCTGTGGAAAGGAATGGGTTTGTAGTACGAGTCCAGAAAATACGACCTGCACCACCAGTGGACAAGATGACAGCTTTCGCTTTAATTTGTTCTACGCGACCTTCTTTCATGTTCCAAACTACAGCGCCACCAACATGACCGTCTGCAGATTTAACAAGATCTAAAAGGTACCATTCTTGTAAGAAGTGTACGCCTTCTTTCAAGCATTGTTCGTAAGTTGTGTGCAAAATAACGTGACCAGTTTTATCCGCAGAGTAGCAAGTACGTGGATAGGATTGACCGCCGAAGTTACGTTGCGCAATTTTATTTTCTTGAGTACGAGAGAAAGGAGCACCCATGTGGTCCATTTCAAGTACGCCTTCTGGACAACGAGAGCAGAAGAATTCGATCGCATCTTGGTCACCAAGATAGTCAGAACCTTTTACTGTGTCGAAAGTATGTGTTTCGATTGTGTCTTCAGCTGCTACGTTATTCAAACAAGCATTTACACCGCCTTGCGCCATTGCTGTTGCAGAGCGAGTTGGGAAAATTTTAGTAATAAGTGCTACAGTTAAGCCTTTGCGACGACCAACTTCAAGAGCCGCGCGTTGACCAGCGCCACCGCTACCTACTACTAGAACATCAAACTGTTCCATAATGACCTCCTCATAACTACCTATAAAAAGAAAATTTCTTAGACTATCTAGATTCAAAAACCTTATAAAAATTTTTGATAACCTAATCATTTTTCCTTAAAGAGAAAACCTCACACATGTGCGATTTCTCTTATAGCTTTACATATAATTATAGAGAGCATTTCACCGTATGTCTAAACCTTATTATGCATAATTAATTTCGATGATTTTAATTGATACTCTATATCATTTCACATTTTTGTAGATGAATCTTGAACATTCTGATTATATTAAATGGAAATTCTATTTATTTTTATGTATATCATTTATATTGATTCGGTTCCGAATTTTTTACTTTATAGATAACCATATGAGACCAATAAATACTATGTTTTACCGACTATACCACCCCAATAAGGTCATTTATTGTTATCAAAATTTTTAAATTCCTACTAAAAATACACGGAATTTAAACGGCTTATATATATTAAAACCTCTCGATTTTAGTATACTTTTCACTTTTGATAACTATTATCATAAGTTTTTATTGTGATTTTCCTTACATCTTTCAAAATCAGTAAAATCGCTCTTATCTATGCATAAATAGCAATCTTCGATATACTTCATTTTATGAAATCTAATTACGCTAGGCAAAACTTATATAGGGGTGCTTACATGCTATATATAATATGAATATATAGGGTTTTACCATTTATTACATTCATTTTTCACTCATTCCGTTTGTATAAGGTATGATAATAGATAAATTAGTTATATAATATAACTTAAATATGTTAATATTAATTTAATTACTAATGTGTTGCAGCTTTCACAAAATGGGATCTGATTAGTAATTAAGTTGTATTAAGAGAGAGTTATATAATTTAATCATACATAAGGAGAACAAACATATGAAGATTTTACTTGTAGAAGACGAAGAAATGCTGAATGGTATTACGGCCAAATATTTGCGTGCTGAAAATATGACTGTCGATACATGTTTCAACGGTCAACAAGCTATCGATTATGTAAATACATCTAGTTATGATGTCATCGTTATGGATATCATGATGCCTGTATTGGATGGCATTAGCGCATTGGCTCAAATGCGTAACGAAGGTAATACAACACCTGTTTTATTATTAACGGCGAAGGATTCCTTACAAGATAAGGTTACAGGTCTCAATACAGGGGCCGATGATTACCTTGTGAAACCTTTTGATCTTGAAGAATTAACAGCTCGTATCTATGCGTTAGCACGTCGTAACGCACGTCATGCCCAAAATGATATCAAGGTTGGTCCTTTAACAATCAACGTTCCGCAACGTACGGTAAAGCGCGATGGCGAAGCGATTACATTGACAGCTAAAGAATTTGATTTATTGTATTATTTAGCAAGCAACGAAAATATCGTTTTGTCCCGTCAACAAATTCTAGATCATGTTTGGGAATACGATTATGAAAGCTACTCTAATCTAATTGATGTATATATTAAGGATTTACGTAAAAAGATTGACACGGATGAAAATGTGAAATTGATTCAAACCGTTCGTGGAGTAGGATATGTCCTCAAAACAGAAAACTAAGGAACAAGGTCACGACCTTAATTCTATGTCCGGTGCATTTAAGCACCTGTGGAATCGCATACCACTAACCTTTAAAATCATGTTGTGGTATACTTTGTTTCTGATTACCCTTCTAATTTCCATGTCCATTTTCTACTATAACTATATGGGCACGGCACGCAGCACGGAAATCAGAGATCGATTACAACAACAAACGCTCATCATGTCTACGGACATTCGCAAGTTTAAGCCTTATGAAGATGGCACATTCTATCTCGTTTACACACAAGATGGATTAATTACGAAAGGCTATTTACCGGATGGATTCCCAAATCAATCGAATTTATCGCTTGGACAGGTTGGTGAAATCGAAGCTAATGGTATGACATTTTACTATTACGATGTTCCTATCAACGCACCGAATTACCGAGGTTTCTTACGGGCTATTACGAGCCAAAAGATTACGGATAAAAACGGAGATATCCTATACGCCTTATTGCTTGTCAATTTGGTGGCGTTGCTCATATCTTCTATCGGTGGTTATCTATTCATAAAACAAGGCCTAAAACCGTTGCGTAAACTGACTCACACAGCAAAGGTTATTGGTAAAAACAACGACTTGAGTCGTCGTATTGAATTGCCGGAAATCGCGAAGGATGAGGTCTATGAGTTGACGACCACATTCAACCGCATGTTATCCGGCCTCGAAGATTCATCCAATCGGGAAAAGCAATTCAGTTCTGACGTATCTCATGAATTGCGTACACCGATTGCCGTTATCCAAGCTGAAAGTGAGTACGCCATCAAATATGCGCGAACACCAGAGGAAATGCAAGAAGGCTTGACCCATATTTTAGAGCAAGCAAAATTCATGTCATCCCTGGTAGCGCAATTATTGGATGTAGCACGGTTAGAAAATAACTATGAAATGAATGTAGCCCCTGTGGATGTAAGTACCATGTTAAGAAACATGATACATGACTACACTCGACTTTGTGCGGAAAAGCATATCACCATCAATGCTGATATTGATAGTGATTTAATCATTACGGGCCACGAAGTATCCTTGCGTCGTGCCGTAACGAATCTTATCGACAATGCTATTAAATTCACAAAGTCGACCATCAATATTACGGCCAAGCGCAATAATCTATATTTGATTATTGAGGTTACCGATAACGGGATTGGCATCGAGGCAGATAATCTATCACAAATCTTCAACCGTATGTATCAAACAGAGCAATCACGAAATAAAAAATCTAATCACGGTATAGGCTTAGGCCTCTATTTCGTAGACAAGGTTGTTCATTTACATCACGGTACAATCACGGCAAAGAGTGAGTTAGGTGTATTTACTACCTTCTCCATTACCCTTCCTCTATCGGAAGCATTAATAGAATAATGTAATACGTTGTACATAAAAACACCCCTCTATATGACAAGTCTCAACTACGAGAAGCACTCGTCATATAGAAGGGTGTTTTATTTTCGTATATGTAAATACTGTAATTTACTTGTAAACTAGACAAGGTATTTAACCGAGTAAAGCTAATAATGGTACATAGACGTACTCAAGAAAACTCCATACCACAAGGCCAGCTACGGCACCTACAACGGCACCATTAATACGAATCCAGCTGAGGTCATCCTCTACCTTAGACTCGATAAAGTAGATAAATTTATCGGTGCTAAGTCCGCCTAATACTTGGCGTATGATGGTTTCGATGAGATCATACCCTTGTTCTAGCACATACCGTGCAATATCGTGGAGGGTAGTTTCAATGCGATTGCGAAGATCTTCAGATTGACCATATACATTCCAAAGTTCAAGGGCGATATTCACAAGAACTTGAGCTGGCGTTTCGCCATTTTCATCGCCTTCAACAAGCAACTCCTCAACGTATGGACATAAATGGTTCTCGATGATAGATTCCCAATCTTGTTCTCGTATCCAACGTTCCCAAGCCTCATCGAGAGCATCGCAGACCACATGATTTTCCTCTATGTGGCGAATCGGCTCTACCCACTGACGAAGCCATGCTGTCCGCTCAGGGCTATTAGGGCGTTTCCAGTTTTCCAACATAGCATACGCCTCTGTTACAATGGCTTCTGCCATCTCACGATAATTAACAACATCAGTGGCCTCGGACAAGGAAATCAAGAAATCAGAAAGGAAGCCCTTTCGTTTTTTCTTATGCGCTTCCTCTGCAACTACGGCCGTAAGCCAGGTGACCATAGCAGGATGGTTAATACGCTCTTGAATCACATTCAAGACCTGTACAACCATGCCTTCATAGCGATTGTGTTCACATAAATCGAGCAAGACATGCTTTAACACAGGTACGAGGGAATGTTTTTCTAACAATGCACGAATGCGCTTAGCCCCCCACTGTGCCCATTCCTCAGTTGTTTGAGATTTCCATAACAAATGTAATCCCTGATGAATGACAAGGCGTGCGGCCCGCTGTCCCTCTGGAGACAGTAGAAATTTTTCAAATAAAGGTACGAATTGTACCTTGCCTAATAGCACTTGGCAACGATCTCGCGTTAGCATCTTCGTTTCCACCAGCTTAATTACACCATTGATCAGGCGTTCCTTATTGCGAGGAATCAAAGCCGTATGATACGGAAATCCTAAAGGTTTACGGAATAATGCAGTCACGGCAAACCAGTCCGCCACACTACCGATAAGAGCAGATTGTACCGCCCAATAGAGCGGCTGGTACCAGCTTTTATCATCAAAGAAAAACTGGCCTACAAAAACAAAACAGTAGAGCACGAACATCAAGCCAAAGATCCCATTGGCTCGCTGTTTCAAGGTAAGCGATTTAATATATCGTATCATCCGATCACCCCCTTAATGAGGAGGGTAACGCCGTAGAACAGCCCGCCGAGGACGGCCCCCACAAGTGAACCATTGATACGAACCATTTGTAAATCATAATACATTTTACCGCGTATAATGTGCGTAATCTCGTCCGGTGAATAACGAGATAGTTCTTCGCCCACCACACGATCGATAAGAGGGTTCAATTTTTGTAGCCATGGAATGCTACGCAACAAGAAGAATCGTTCAAATGGCGCTTGTTTCTCAGGATTTAGAAGTATTTCACTGCCGAGCACGTTAAATCGTTCGAGCACAATATCCATGAGGCGCACCCAATCGAGCGTATCCCCATCGATGAGCTTGCCTTCCCATTCTTCGAGGACCATTTTAACCCATTGGTCCTTATGTTCTTCAATGAAAGCCTGCCATTCCTCATTAGTTTCCAAATTATTGAAAAATCTGATGGCCTGCCCCCATATATAGCGTCCCAATGGCGAATCGATATCTTCGTTGTCTTGTAAAAACTGAACTGCTTTTTTCTGTACCGTATCAACTAATCGTTCAGGTGAAAGCCCATCACCACCAAAGGCAATGGCTAGTTCACGCATGAATGAATCCTTAGTATAGGTTTTCATAATGTCTAGCATGACGCGATACAAATATGGATACACCTGATTTGACGCGATAACACGCTGACAAGTTCGATTAAAATAAAGCCAAAACACGCTAGCCGTATGGCGTTCCAGCATGCAACGACCGAATAGAATAACGAGAGGTGTGGCCTTCCAATTGGATACCCCTTTATAAACAGCCTTATTAATCTCCTTACGCATCGGCTCAATATCCATATGGGATAATACCTGATTGCCAACGCCATATAAGAGTTCTTGTATCTGTTTTTGCCCTACGTCACTCATGCCATATTCGATGATACGCACCATAACGCGTTCTCGTTTGATGGCATAGTACATTTGTGGCACCCGAAGTAATTCTTCGCTGAGCATGGTCCGGCCAATCTGTATTAACCGTTCTTTGCTACGCGGCAAGATAGCCGTTTTGAAAGGAATACCTAAAGGCTTTGTAAAGAGCGCTGTCACTGCATACCAATCCGCCAAACCGCCAATCATCGCGGCCCCCGAAACGTGCATGATAAACGCCCAAAGTGCATCGTGCCTATGAGGGTATGAAATTAAAAATATGATAGCCATGACAATCAACAGTGTGGTTGCCACTGGTTTGGTTTTCATCATCACTTGATCCTAACTTACTCAATTACGTATATAGACTCTCCCCATACAACGTAGTGACCTCTAGTGTCACGAACTTTCACGAACTACAACTTGTGAAAGTATATTTAGAATGTGCATTCATCGCCATCTTTTTGAGGTTCCCATACAGGAACATCGCCAAAAAGAGCTTTAAAATACACGGATGGCGTCCATAGCGGACCATTTAAATGCATAGGAATAAAAGCTTTTTTCACCTGTACGCGGCGTAAGAATTCAATAGCACCCCATTCCATGGCAGCTTCTAAGCGATTATCTACAGGGAACATTGCTACATCCACAGATAAACCTTCTAATTCCTTAAATTCACGCCAAGCCATGCGCTTCGCATCCGCATTATTCTCTGGCGTATCGCCAAGCCAATGCCACCAATTAAGGTCACCAGCATGGAATATGGAGTCAGAGTCGATATTTGCAGTATCCGTTTTTACATAGAAAGAACCACCTTCGTCGGTGCTACCGTACATATGAATCCCTACATCATCGAGATTTGCATCTTGGCCAGGTCGCATGGTAATACATTTTCTTACCTTACCTTCTAATGGCACATCTTGATGGCAAATATAACGCGTTTGAGGACCATCAAATTCCGTAATAGATGGATTAAAATGATCTGCATGGCTGTGACTAATAAAAAACCACAATTCACGGCCACGCTTTGCCAACTGCCAAACAATATTGTTTGGATCCTTATAATAATCAAACACATAGCAGCGCTTGCCATCATCTACGAGGAAGCCACTGTGTGCGAGAAATGTTACATCTAACATCGTTATCAATACCTCTATATTACTGAGAATTTATATCATTCGTATTCTTTATTATACCATATTTTTCTATATACGTGGTTGAGGATATGGTAAAGAGTACCCTGCCAAAGCCGACACGCTACTGCGCTTCGCGGAGCCCGAAGTCGTTTTGGCAGGGAACTCTTTACCGCCTCTCAGTATATTAGAAATATTTAGGTATAATAAAGAATACAAATTGATTTTAGGGGAGAAGTCGTTTTTTGAAAACAGGGCCTTCCTACACTCAGTACATTAGAGACATTTATGTATAATGAAGAATACGAATTGATTTTAGGGAGAAGGGATAAGAAATGCCGCTGGCATTTCTTAAATGCGGCCAGCGGCTTTCATGTAGTCGATATATTGGTTACCCCATTTTTCAAGAGATGCAAGAACGGTTTTAAAGCCTGCACCTACTTCGGTAAGGCTATATTCAACCTTTGGAGGAATGGTACCGTATACTTCACGATGTACTAAACCATCATCTTCCATTTGGCGCAATGCTCTAGTGAGTGTAGCTTGGGTAATTGGATGTAACCGACGTTCTAATTCACGGAAGCGCACAGGACCTTCAGATAATTCGTGCATGATCAATAAAGACCATTTGCCAGCTAGTAACTTTTGACTTGTTGCAAAGGGGCATCGGCCCACTAAATCATGAATATTTACAAGTTGCTCTGCCATGGTGATTCTCCTTTTCGTTCTAATATAATTCAAATATTATCACATATTTTTACCATTTCAAGTATTTTAGAGTATCTTTTTTTAGGGTACAAAACTTTTTTAAAATTTTTAGTCCAGTAAATATCACAATTCTATCACTTTTGATAGTACCTATCTAAAATAATTCTACTATTCAAAATATATGCACACCTATATAATGAGGTCATCAGCTGAACACGTATTCACTAATCATATGTTAGAGAAGTGACAAACAATTAATTCTAAACGACTTTGCCTAGGCCATAGGCCGTCAAGGCGGTGGAGGCTTAGAATTGATTGTTTGGCACTTTATATAAAAAGGAGAAACAACATGAACATTTTAGTGATCGGTGCAAATGGTAAAGCAGGTCATCGCATTGTAGAAAAAGCCCTCAAAGTAGGTCATCAAGTAACAGGCGTTGTTCGCCGCAAAGATGCGATTAAAGGTATTCCAACTATCGTAAAAGACGCATTGCAATTAACAAAACAAGAACTAACTCAATTTGATGTAGTCGTAAATGCTACAAGTGCTTTCACACCAGATATGTATCATTTACCAGCAGATTTGACATTATTAATTGTAAAAGCATTAGCGAACACAAATACACGCCTCATCGCTATAGGTGGTGCAGGTAGCCTCTATGTAGACGAAGATCACACAGTTCAACTAAATGATACACCAGAGTTTCCTCCAGAATTCCTAGTTCGTTCCAAAACTCATGCTAAATCTGACGATATCTTGCGTAAATTCAGCAATGTAGACTGGACAATGTTTACCCCACCACCAATCTTAGATGCAGAAGGTCCAGAATCTAATGATTATATATTAGGTAATGAAAATGTTATCTTAAACAAAGAAGGTAAACCTTATCTTTCCTATGCTACATTTGCACAAATCCTAGTAGATGAAATTAACAACCACAAGTTTGGTCGTCAACGCTTCACCGCAGTGCAAAACTAGCGCAACTCTCTCTGCAGTAGATTTAAAGTTATAAAACAGCCTCTATGGGCATGCCTTCACCAGTAAGGAATCCATAGAGGCTATTATTTATATATTAAGTTTATACCTAAATAAGTTGATTTACATCGTAATTAAATTTAGCTGTTGTTTCAGCAGCAGTCTTTTGCCATTCTGTAGGTGCTGTACCATCCTTATCAAGGAAGAATCCAGAGTCGAGGTAGCGAATAATGATATAGTTGGAATCCTTTTGATCAAAACCGTTACCACGAGTGAAATCGATGCCATGGCCGGTATTGCGTGTTACGATAGCTTCTAATAGTGGCAACGTAATCGCATTCAACGTAATTTTCATATCACATTTGTCAAAAATCTTTTTAAAGAAGGAACTAGGTTTTTCTTCTTTATATACTAATAGTTTACTAATTGTACCATTAGAGGCACATATTACACGACGAATTTCATTAATAGGAATATCTACCTTACCATTCGAGATAACACCGTTTTTAATGGTAATTTCTCGTTTACCCATGTAGGAGTAATCCAATGGCAATTGAAGAGTGTCTAAATTTGCTGGAAATTCCGCCGTCAATTTATGACGAGCAAAGGCGGCAATAATCGCTTTTGTTTCACGAATATTGTGGCCAGTATTATAATCTGTACGGTCAGTATCTAAATCTTGGTCTTTAATATTTTTCCAATTATGGTCTCTGAACGTAATTGTATAATTACTATTTGAGTTCAAATAGCTTGTAAGATATAGCTCATTTACGTCATCGAAATCAATGTCAGTTACTACTTGTCCATTCGCATCTTTGCAGAGTACACCATTATAACTAATTGTTAAGGTACGATTTTTGTCTTCAAAAGTAACAGGATGTGTATCAAATACTGAAATCATAATTCTCTCCTTTTTATGGTCTCGAATATAACTACATTTGTATGTTGATTAAATCAAATGTTCTTAATGTAATAATACACCTTTCCTATCTATTTATACAAATTCCATATTTACATCTTACGGCATCTCAAACAAAACAGAGTTCTCTAAGAATATATGCTCATGAAGGCCTTCTTCTAAAGCTTTCATTATTTTAAACACATACACATAGGTAGCACAGCCATCTGCTGGTGCAGTGTAATGATTAGTCAATGCACTTAAGGATTCTAGGAGCACACCTGCGGCTTCGTGTTCAGCACGGAGTTCATCAAAATCTACAGGTTTACCTGCTTTAAATTCTGGAAAATCTACATGTTCTTCATGACGAAAATGAGGCACGAGGGCTGATTTCAATTGAAGGAAGGTTTGATAGATTTCTGTCAACTCTGCTCCATGATGGTCATAGTGTACATTGAGGAGCTTTTCCAAGCCTTGATCAATTTCATCAATCATATCCAATTGTTCTCGATGATAGGTATGAACGATGTAGTCAATCAATTGGTCTTTAGAATAACTAAGCACCTCTACACGAGAAGATTTCTTAGCAACTTGTACAGTATTTAACATAGCAATGTATGCATCCACATCTTTACCTGTTTCTGCAATAGCCTCTGCTAAAGGATGTCCTCCACCACAGCAAAAATCAATTCCATCTTTTGCTAATACATCCATTAACTCTGGATTTACTTTAACCGCATCAGCTACGGTCATGGATTTATTAATAGTTCCAAAACTCATAAGATACACCTCCAATGGTTTACGCCGATCTATATTCTTATAGTTATACTATACGATCAACCATGGATTCTGTCTGTCGCAGTAGCTACCAATTTGAAAGTAACATGACAACAATGGTAAAGCTGTAAAAAATAACATAAAGTAATGAATATAAAAATATATAGATATATATTGAAACACAAAAAAGCTGGCTCATAGAGCCAGCTTTCAGCATATCAAAACATATACAACATATGTTTATATATGAAGTTATGCAGCTATTAGATGCTTTCAACAGCAGCGATAGCAGCAACGTCTACAACGTCTTGAGCGGAGCAACCACGGGAAAGGTCATGAACTGGTTTAGCCAAACCTTGAATCAATGGGCCAAGAGCGTCAGCGCCGGAGAAGCGTTGTACCAATTTGTAACCAATGTTAGCAGCTTGAAGATCAGGGAAAATCAAGATGTTAGCTTTACCAGCTACGTTGGAACCAGGAGCTTTCTTTTCTGCTACGGAAGGAACGATGGAAGCGTCCAATTGTAATTCGCCATCGAATTTGAAGTCAACGTTGCGTTCTTTCAAGATGTTAACAGCTTCAACCACTTTGTCTACTTCTGGAGTGGAAGCGGAACCTTTTGTGGAGAAGGATAACATGGATACGCGAGGGTCAGCCATGCCAACAACTTTGCGAGCTTTTTCTACAGTGGATTCTGCGATATCAGCCAATTGTTCGCTAGTTGGGTTAGGCAATACGCCGCAGTCGGAGAATACGAGCATACCGTCGTCGCCATATTCTTTTTTGCTTGTGAACATGAACATGGAAGAAGATACAGTTTTAAGACCTGGTTTAGTACCTACAACTTGTAATGCAGCACGCAATACGTTTGCAGTTGGGCAACCGGAACCAGCAACCATGCCATCTACTGCGCCAAGACGAACAAGCATAGCACCGAAGAATAAGCAGTCACCTTTCATAGTTGCGTCAGCTTTTTCAGGAGTCATACCTTTTTTAGCGCGCAATTCTACGAATGTATCAACCATTTCTTGGTAACGATCGTAGTTAGCTGGATCGATGATTTCAGCACCTTCTACGGATACGCCAACAGCTTTAGCAGCTTCTGCGATTTCAGCTGGGTTACCTACTAATACAGGTGTTACGAAACCTTCTTTCAAAATGATTTCAGTTGCTTTCAATACGCGTTCATCTTTGTATTCTGGCAACACGATTTTTTTACCTAATGGTTTTACTTGGTCTTTTAATTTTTGAATTAAATCCACGATTTTTGCCTCCTTAACATTGGCTTATGCCATATCAATACTATTATTATAGCAATTTAATAGCTCTCTAACAACCATTCTAAAACATTTCGTTGTTGAATTCCGTCATAATTTGCATTTTTATTTAATTCATCCAATGTAAGTAAAAACTTTGGATATTGGTCTTGTACAGCCTTAAGAGGTGCGAGCTCACGATTTAACGTATTAGGATCTAACACAGTTTCGCTTACCTGATAGTATTCTGTAACACCCGCTTTTTGTGCAACAAAGTCAATTTCACCCTTAGCTAATTGGCCTATATATACAGTATATCCACGACGAATGAGTTCAAGAAAAACGATATTCTCTAAAATATGTCCTGTATCACAACTCGCGTTGCCAACTAATAGATTACGTAATGTTGCATCCACACAGTAGTACTTTGCATTTATACGCAATAATTCTTTACCGCGCACATCATAACGATTGACCTTATATAGCAACAAGCTATCTTGCAAGCCTTGTAAATATCGTTCTACCGTTTTATTATCTATTTTTCTACCGGCGCTAACGAGCGAATTTGCAATCTTATTGGGTGAAAGCAAGCTACCTATGTTAGACATAATATATCTCACAATATCTTGTAAGATTGTAACATCACTAATCTTCAATCGAGCCACAACATCATGTAATAATAAGGTATTGTATAGGCCTCGTAGATATTCTTGTATATCAAAATCTTCGCCCCCTAATTGTTGCGTATAAGGGAATGAGCTTTCACGAAGATAGGACTCATAGGCAGGAATTAAAGAGTACTGATTACCATCGTATTTGCTATGGTAAAACTCACTAAAGGACAGTGGTAACATCTGAATTTCCACATACCGCCCAGTCAGTAATGTAGCAATATCGGATGACATAAAGTATGCATTGGAGCCTGTAATATATAAATCTGTATTCTCTTTTACAAACAAGCTATCTACGACGCGATGAAACTGATCAACGTGCTGAATTTCATCAAGGAAAATATAATTCATTTCATCAGGCTGCATACGCTCTAAAATATATTGATACAGCGCATGATACTCTCGTAAATGCTCATATTCTAGTTCTTCAAAATTAATGGATATTATCTGTTCAGGTTTAACGCCTTCTGATAACAGCTCATCCTTAAATAGCCTAAATAACGTAGATTTCCCACAACGACGTATACCAGAGACAACCTTAACAATAGGCCGATTCCGATTACGTCGTAAAAAATCTAGATATCCTTGGCGCTGAATTAATTTCATAAGGGCCTCCTCATCTATGTACGTTCTCATAGATGGAACCCTCTTATTAGTATTGTCAAATATCATATCGACTACCTAATAACTTTGGATTCCATTCCAACTTTATGTTAATTCTATCATAAAATTGGATTTCATTCCAAAGTTTTGCTATTTAGTACTCAAATATGGATTTTATTCCAATATTTTATACAAAGAACATTCTATACTATCAGTATTATTCTTTTACCTAAAAACAGGATCTCTTATATTGAATAACCACCACATAAAACAGTACAATACTAGTAATAGAAATACTGTATTACTTAGAAAATAATCTTTACCTTACATTACTTCGAAAATACTGTTTACCTCACTAGTTTATATGTAATATGGGAGGACTCATGGCCAACATAGACACAACAATCAATGCAGTTATCAATCCTAAAATCAACGATGCCCCCATCGATATAGAGAAAACCATCAAAGCCTTAGAACGCAACAACTTCGTGGTCCATTATTTTGAAACAGGCGCTGACGCAGTGGCCTATTTACAGTCTCGCATTCAACATAAACGAGTGGCTATCGGTGATTCACGCACCTTATTGGAACTCAAGGTTCATGATGCTTTGTCCCAGGTCAACGATGACATAACAGATATTCAGCGACCTCTTCCTGGTGAAAGTTTCCGCGATACAGCGCTACGCACCATGGGGCGCGATGTATTTTTAACCTCTGTTAACGCCTTAGCGCAAACGGGTGAAATGGTCAACATCGATGGTACTGGCAACCGTGTAGCGGCCTCTCTATTCGGATCACAAGAGGTCTTTTTCGTACTAGGACGTAACAAAATTACGCCTGACTTGGCCTCTGCCATCTACCGGACGCGCAATGTGGCGGCACCACTGAACAGCAAAAAAAATAAAAAAAGTTCCCTCAATCCTTGTGCCAAGCTGGAAGAAAAATGCTACGACTGTGGTTCGCCTGACAGGATTTGTAATGCCTTAACGATTTATTACAAGAAAATGCGCAACATGCAAACTATGGAGGTTATTATCATCAACGAGGATTTAGGATTTTAATGAAATTCTATATGTCGATGTTCTATGCCGTGAAAGTCGATAAAGCCTAAGTCAGGGCCTCCAAAAAATGTATCTAAGGGCATATTATCAAAGCCATTGACTATCCTACACAGCGTAGATATACGAGGGTCTATATTCCCCTTTTCCAGTCCGCTAATATAGGACTGTAACAATCCCGTTCGCTTAGCTAACTCTTGTTGAGTTATATGATAGTGGCGGCGCCATAAGAGAATGAGAACGCCTAAGTGTTGGATAGCCTTTTCTGACTGTGTTTCACTACATACGATATCATACATCATAGAAACCTCACTTTCTATACTATCCTTAATAACAACTCTTTGCCTCCACAATACGGCAACCAATTAAGAGGGACCATAGCAACTTGAATTGTGATGACATATAATAGAAAATCCCTTGCGATACATTCATATCGCAAGGGATTTTTATTCATATTATGTTATAAAATTATGCTTAAACATACATACATGTATATTCTTGTACATAAAAGTCTTATTTATGCTCTTCTGCAATAGCCATAGCACGTTTGATTTCCATGTATTTAACCATGCCATCAACGGCTTTTTTAGCTTCGCGCATAGCGAGTACTACAGTGGCTGGTTTATGTACTACGTCACCACCGGCGAATACACCTTCACGGCTTGTCATGCCGTATGGTTCTTCGGATGTGATGATATAGCCTTTTTCGTCTACGCGAAGGTTGTTACCTTCCCCAACGAGGCGTGCATTAGGTTTATGACCAGCAGCGATGATGATCTTATCGACAGGCATCACTTGGTATTTACCTGTACCATGGATACCCGCACCATCGTCATTAAGGGCCATTACTTCGTATTTAAAGCCTTCTACCTTGTCTTTACCTTCTACACCAACTGGAGATGCGAACCATTGGAATTGAACGCCTTCGGCACGTGCTTCTTCGTATTCAGACAACAATGCTGGCATTTGTTCTTGGCTACGACGGTACGCTACCGTTACGGATTCACAGCCTAAACGTACGCATGTACGTGCCGCATCCATCGCTACGTTACCACCGCCGATGATGATTACGCGGTCACCTTTTTTAACAGGAATTTGAGCTTCATCAAGCTCACCATTTTCTACGAGTTGTACGTTAGTCAACAAGTACATAGCTTGGAATACGCCATGAACTTCATCATTTTCCATGCGCACTTCTTGAGGAATATGGGTACCAGTACCGATAAAGATGGAATCAAAGCCTTCAGCGAAGAGTTCATCCAATGTTTTATCTTGACCGATAAATGTATTACATACGAATTTAACGCCTAAACCTTCAAGACGTGCGATTTCACGACGTACAACGGATTTAGACAAACGGAATTCAGGAATACCGAATAAAAGTACACCACCTGGTTCAGATTGGCCTTCAAATACGGTTACATCATAACCAAGTTTAGCGATATCGCCGGCTACGGACAAACCTGCAGGACCGGAACCTACAACGGCAACCTTACCAAGATCTTGTTTGATTTTCTTAGGTTTGCGAAGTTCATTGATGCTTTCAAAATCAGCAGCAAAGCGTTCCAATTTACCGATGTTAATAGGCGGTTTTTTCGCCTTATTCATGATACAGTTACCTTCGCATTGGTTTTCGCGTGGACATACGCGGCCACAAATGGATGGCAAGTTTGTACGTTCTGCCAAGATATCGTTAGCTAAACCGAAGTTACCGCGCGCAATAGCTTGGATAAAACGAGGGATTTCGTTTTCAATAGGGCAACCCATACGGCACAATGGTTTTGGACAATTCAGACAACGTTTCGCCTCAGCGAGCGCTTCCTCCATTGTATAATCCGCATCAAAATGTAGTGGTTTTAATTCGTTACTCATGGCACATGCCTCCTAACAAGGATCCAGTACTATACTTATACAGCGTTGCATGTACCTGAGCAATCCGATGAGCCCTCTCACATAGGAATGCCGCCACATGCTGCTAAGATTTATCTTTTGTAACCATTCGATAGACGTGTGGTCACTGGTCAGACACACACTATTCTATAGTATATTCTAAATTGTGAAAGTCCCAACAGTCAAGCAAATATAGCACCTTTTGTATACCAATATAGCCCCTATTCATGCAAGGATTGCATAGAAACAGAAGATACTGTAACAGCAATTCTTAAGTGTATATTTACATATATATCCATGCATGTATACTGATAATAGATAGAGTAATTAATTCCCAGCACATTAACATACACGTATAGAGGTTCACTATGAACACAAAAGACTTTACTGAAACATACTATATCTATCGCCGCGGTTCCCATTCTCGCAAATGGGACGGCGAGCACTTAAAATTTAGCCGCACCAATTTATTACCCCTATGGGTGGCCGATATGGATTTTATGCCGCCTCAGTGCATACAAGAGGCTATTTGTACCTATGTAAAAGCCCAACCTTTAGGCTATACCATGACGAATCCCAAGTATCTTGAAGCAGTCATAGATTGGTATAAGCGGCGCCATAACTGTATACTTTCTAAAGACTGGCTCACCAGCGCTCCAAATGTCATTACAGGCATTATGTGGTGTATTGGGGCTTTCACAAAACCAAATGATGCCATTGCCGTTCTAGGTCCTGTGTACGGCGCCTTTGATACGAGTGCTAGCGATGCACAGCGCCAGATCATCGCTATTCCTATGAAACGCAGTGCCGATGATCGCTACACCGTAGATTCCGAAGCCTTTGAAACCGATATCATCAACCATAAGGTTAAACTGTTCATTCACTGCAATCCCCACAACCCTGTAGGGCATGTGTGGACAGAAGACGAGATGAATCAGCTATTTAGCATTTGTGAACGTCACGGGGGGCTCATCATTAGCGACGAAATCCATCAAGATCTCATTACGGGTTCAACACCATTTACATCGGCTCTAACAGTAGCTAGCGGTGCCTATGCGGATAACATTATTGCTATGTCTTCCCTGTCCAAATCGTTTAATATGGCTAGCTTGCATCACGCAGAGGTTATCATTCCCAACGAAAAGCTGAGGGGCCAATACAATGCCTATAAAGCCCATGTGTACCATACGGACTCCGACGTTATTGCCGAAACAGCCATCACTGTAGCCTACACACATCCAGAGGCGGAGACATGGCTCACAGATGTACTGGCTGTTATACGTGAAAATTATGAATATCTGTGCCGAGAGCTTTGTACGGCATTACCACAAATCCGCATCAGCCCTATGGACGGTACCTATTTAGCATGGATTGATTTTGGTGCCTATGTTAAGGTTGAAGATATGCACGACTTATTCGAAAATAAATGCCACATCGCACCAAGCTTTGGCGAATGGTTTGGAGGCGAAAACTACGCCACCTTTGTGCGACTTAACTTGGCTACTAGCCTTGAAAATATTAAGACTGCTACCCATAATATTATCAAGTACGTACGCCCTTAATAGGAAGCTCTCATCAGGAAATACATTAATCATATTAAAAAATTCATTTCCTACAAATAAAACAATAAAAGAGGCTGCTCTAGCATCATTCAATGTTAGAGCAGCCTTTTGTATCAAAGTTTCACTGTATCACACAACTAGTATTACACTAGTTTTTATTTAATTCTATCGAAATGTTCCTTTGCAAATTGCATGTCTTGTACGAGTTCTAATGTACCAATATAGTTATTGTTTTGATCGCGTACAGCCATGTAGTTTACATAGAATGGACGACCTTGTTTTTCAAGCCATACTGCCACATTATCGCGGTCACCTTTACGGAAAGAGTCGATAATACCACGTACAATCGGTTCTACCTTTGGTGGATGGCAGGAGTACACATCACGACCGATAGCTGTAGTAGGACGTTTGAATACCTTTTCACCATCGTTGAAGTAACGGTTGATGTCTTCATGGTCAACGAAGGTCACCTCCATTGGCATTGTATTGAGCATAGCATCTAGTTGGTCTACAGTTAAAGTACCCCCAATTAAACCGATAGCATTATTATCACCACTTGGTTTTGTAGTTTGCGCAGCTAATGCGGCATCAGCTTCTGGCCAAGCAATGCGTGTTACACCAAAGATGTCTTCATACTGCGCTGTATCTTTGTAGATTTGATACCAGTCTTCTTTGCTGAAGTTTTCTGCACAGATTGGGAACAAGATATTTTGTTCTTTATAGATCATTTCTTGCGCACGTGTAAGAAGCTCATCAAAGCGTCTATACCAATCATCTACACTTTGGCTAGATTTTGCTAAATCACCTAATTGGTCGCGAATATCGCCATCAACAGTCCACATAACCATGGATGGACCACCGATTGCATAATCCACTTTCAATTTTGGATATAATAAATCGCCTTTTTTAGCATAGTGAACAGATAGTTGACGCACTGTATTCACATCATCATAAGTGGCAGTTTTATCTGCTACTTTTGGACGAATAGATTCAATCAACTCGTCGAGCGCTTTATTTTCTTCGGTTAATCGGTTTAACGGATGACCTGCAGTCTCTACCAAAGCCACAACGCTCTTGCTCTTTTCTTGAGCCTCTAGAACAGCCTCTACTTTAGCATGTTCAGCATCCATTTGTTCATGAATGGTGGAACCATGGAACAATGCAGAGTGAAGGTCACATAATTGTTGTACCTCTTCTAAAGGTGTACCTTCACGCATAAGACCTTGTTCGGCTTTCATGATTTCACTAGCCTCAACATGTTTGAATTGGCTCGCAAAATCTTCACGAACAGAACCAAGCTCTTCGCCTGTGCCCAAACGTTTCAAGAAGCCTTTCAATTGTTCTACACGTTCGCTATCTGTAACAGTATCCTCTACATTAGCTTCTACATTTTTAGTAGCATTAGCTTCTGCATTGTCATTAGCATTAGATGCCTCTGTGTGAGTAGCAGCTGCCTCTGCAGGAGCACCATTAGCAGATGCATCATCACCATGTAGGTTTGGCATTTCACCTTCCAATGTAAAGCCGGCTTTCATAAATGCGCTCACGATATCCATCATGGATACGCCTTTCATCTTAGCCCCTTTAGGAATGGTCATGATTTTACCAACAGAGTTCAACATTACTTTATTAGTGATTTCACTGAACCCTAAGCTTTTCATAATCTCTGTTACTTCAGGATATTCTTTTACCAAATCATATACGGATTTGGACAAATCTAGTTTCTTTTCCATTTTGATCCCCTCGTGTCAAAAATATTATTTATTACTTATGTGAGTAGCCCTCTATACGTACTACTGTGTATACAAGGTGTAAATGTCAATATAAGAATGTACAATTTTGACGATGTACAATGTACAGTTATT